>Ga0302132_10000565_pt1 | contig 20957 bp, 30 predicted proteins | sample CB9_321_MG_FD_203113 | JGI IMG/M metagenome (GOLD analysis project Ga0302132, IMG submission 203113) | Marine microbial communities from Western Arctic Ocean, Canada - CB9_32.1 | ecosystem: Environmental > Aquatic > Marine > Oceanic | place: Canada: Western Arctic Ocean | collected 2017-09-19
TGAGATTACACTCACAACAACTTCTGCTGACGGGCATATTTCTTTAGTAACTGCCCACACAGCAGGAGTTGCTTTACATATAGATGCTGATGCTAACGCTGGGTCTATTGTTGACATTGACGCAGGTATATTAGACATTGATGTAACAGCAGGTATCACAATCGATGGTACAACAATGTCAATCGACGGAACAGATGACTCTAACATTACAGTTACAGGTTCTGGTAAAGATTTAGACATTGCAGTTGCAGGTGCAGGCACACAAGAACTAAGAATTGCTTCTGCTGGTACAGGGGCTTCTGCTCTACATTTGAATGCAAGTGCAGGGGGTATCAACATTGATTCTGCTGACATGATTGACATTGATGCAGCAGATGAGATTACACTCACAACAACTTCTGCTGACGGACATATTTCTTTAGTATCTGCTCACACAGCAGGAGTTGCTTTCCACCTTGATGCTAACGCTGACGCTGGATCTATTGTTGACATTGACGCAGGAATACTACAAATTAATACTGATGGAACTATGACTGTAGCCTCTGCTGGGGCATATAGTCTGACAGGTGCTGGTACAATTGGTATCGCTTCAGGCGGTGACATGACTTTCAATGATGGTGTTAATGATACCTTTTTCTACACAGACACTTTCACAATAACCCCTAAGCATGGTGCAAGTAACGCAGCAACGGCAACCACACTAACTATTGGTAACGCAGCGAGTGGCGCTAGCAACGCAGATAGATCAATTCATTTAGCAATAGCCGAAGCCGTTTATCGTATTGCATTGAACCTAGACGGTTCAGGTAGCATGAGCGCACCAATTATTGAAATGGGTGTTGGTGGAACGGTTACGGCTAACACAACTACCGCTTTACCAACTCAAGCACAATATACTACTGCCGCTACCGCCTTTGCTTTTGGTTCAGCCGGCTCAGTTTACAGAATCGGTAGTGACAACGCAACAAGTGGCCAAGTTCTTACTTTCGACGGAACAGAATGGCTCGCTGCTGCGGCTGCAAGCGGTGGCATTGATGTATCTGGAACTAACAACAGAATGGTCCGTATGCATAATACCGACGATATTCAAGACACTGGTATTACAGTAGACGATTCTGATAACGTCTCTGGTATGGGTACTCTTGGTGTCGGCGCAATTACTTCTACTGGAGATGCGGCTTTCACCTCAGACACAGCAACGTTCACTTCAGCAAATACAACCGATCCACTGGTGATTATTGAAAATACCACGAATGATGTCAATGGTGCCACTCTACGTTTCGTCAAAGACAGAGGTACTGCGGGTACAGATGGCATGGACATAGGTACCATTTCATTCTTCGGAGACAATGCTGCTCAAGAACAGACTGCTTTTGCTAGTATAGTAGCAGAAGTTTCAACAGCAGCAGATACAGACGAAGCAGGTAAACTATCTTTCTTCGTTTCAGAGAGTAACGGTACTGCTGCTCAACTAACAGCAGGTTTGATTCTTGTAGGACAATCGACTGACGATGGCGAAGTAGACGTAACCATTGGTGCAGGGGCCGGTTCGACAACAACGATCGCTGGACACCTCACGGTAAACGGAACAACAACCACAATCAATTCATCAACCGTCACTATTGACGACCTGAGTTTCAACATGGCAGCAGACGTCACTGCATCGGCTTCTTTGGATGGAGCAGGAATAATCCTCGGTGCGACAAACTACGCGAGCGGTTCCTCTTTCGCTAACAACCCAACTTTACTTTATGACCACACAGGAACTCGATGGGAGTTCTCTGCCCACGATGTCGAGTTACCAGCAGATGTATTTATTGGAAACGATCTTTCCTTAACATCAGATTCCGCAGTATTTAACATGGGTGCAGGTAATGACTTTACAATAACTCACGACGGAACCACAGGAGCCACAATTGCCGGTAATCCGATTACAATTACCGCTGGTGGGGCATCGACATGGTCTACTTCTGCGGGCGCATTAACACTTACATCTGCTGCAGCCGCTACATGGTCTACCACAGCGGGAATACTAACACTTGACGGAGACGACGGAATTCAGATTTCATCAACCGCAGCAGGAAACATTGATTTGGATTCTTTTGCAGACATTGTTCTCGACTCTGCAGATGACAAGCATATTATATTCCAGCAAGCAACTGTACCTTACTTGAGCATTGGACAAGGAACAACAGCCATAGCAAACATCGCAGATTCTGCTGGCGTAACTCCGATTGATGTGTTCGATTGTACGGTTTATCAGGCGGTTAAGTATTTAATTTTGGTCGAAGACATAACTAGTAACGACTATATGACTGCGGAACTTCTAGTACTAGGAGACAACATACCTAGTACAGCGGTTGGTTATATGACAATCTATGCAGTTATCTACAACAGCACAGAACTAGGCACGTTTAGCGTAACTGGTTCTGGCGACAACATCACATTAAATTATGATCCGACTGAAATCGGCTCGAAAAATCATAAAGTAAGGGTGGTGGCACAAAGAATATCAGCACTAAGTTGATGTTAATGTGTTAAAACCCTTGCACTGGGGAAAGTGAACCGTGCATGGCGAATGAGTTTAGAGTAAAAAATGGATTAATTGTTTCTGGCAATGCGACGGTTACAGGTATCGTCTTAGACGGTAACACAATTACAGGTGTTGACGATTCAGGAGAATTTACTGACAACGATGCACATATTATGACATCTGCCGGTATTAATGATAAATTTGGTGTTATAGCAGGTAGTACAAGTATTACAACCCTTGGAACCATCACCACAGGTACATGGAATGCAACTGCAATTGATTTAGCGAACTATGTGACGGGTGTTCTACCATCAGCCAATTTAGATGCAGACACAGCACATCTCAGCGGAGCACAAACATTCACAGGAACAAAAACATTGAACTCTTTCAAGGGAACAGCAGGAGCAACGGTAACAAACATCCTTGATGAAGACGCTATGGGTAGTAACAGTGCAACAGCACTTGCTACTCAACAGTCAATAAAGGCTTACGCTGATCTAAAATCAGTTATCGCTGGTAACACATCTCTTGTAACAACAGGAACCATCACCACAGGTACATGGAATGCAACTGTAATCGCTTCTGCTTACTTAGATGCAGACACAGCACATCTTAGCGGAGCACAAACATTTACTGGAACAAAAACATTGAACTCTTTCAAGGGAACAGCAGGAGCAACGGTAACAAACATCCTTGATGAAGACGCTATGGGTAGTGACAGTGCAACAGCACTTGCTACTCAACAATCTATCAAAGCGTATGTAGACGACTCTGTCGGTTCTGCAGGTGGCGGAGATATAACCGCAGTAGTTGCAGGAGTTGGTTTGTCTGGTGGAGCAACTAGTGGGTCCGCTACGCTCACGCTCGATATGTCAGAATTAACAGACATGACTGCTGATGTTACTCCTGGTGCAGATGAGTTTATTCTTTTGGATGGTGGTGCAGACAGAAGAAAACTAATGTCAGAAATAGATGTCGGTGGTTTTAGAGACATAATAACTGGGCCTTTTGGATGGGAAACAGATCAAGAAAACGTTGCTCTTGGGGAGGGGGCTTTGGACTCACTAACCCAGTATGTAAACGGCTTGGTAACCGACGGCGGCAGCTCAAATACTGCCATCGGAGAGTCGGCAGGGACAGCAGTAAGTACGGGCGATGGCAACGTTCTGGTGGGCCACGATTCAGGCAAAGCAATCACCTCCGGTGTACGAAATATTATGATCGGAAGTACCGCAGGGGATGGATTTGATGGAGAAAGTGACAACATTGGAATTGGTTTTTCTGCTTTAGGTGGGAGTGTTGCAGGTGGCGAATTTAACGTCGGTATCGGAACGAATAGTTTGATTGCAGTGACCTCCGGCGACTCAAATACTGCCGTAGGACACGATTCAGCGGAGACACTTCAAGGAGGCTCAAATAACGTAGTTATAGGAGCAGATGCAGAACCCAGTGCAATTGGTGCAATAAATCAAATCGTAATCGGACAAGGTGCAGTTGGTTTAGCAGATAACGCAGTCGTATTAGGAAACACCAGCATTACTGCTTGGCTTCCTCCCGACGACGCAGGTGTTGATTTAGGAAGTTCCTCTTATCAATTCAAAGATGCTTACATTCACGGTACGCTTGAAGCAGATGCAATTACTATTGGTGGCACTAACGTAGTAAGCGGTTCTTTAATTACTACTTTAGGAACGATATCAGCAGGTGTATGGGAAGGAACAGTAGTTGCCGCTGCATACTTACCAGATGCCAGTGTAACTGCACAAGGTGTGGTTGAGTTAGCGACATCAGCAGAAACAGTCATAGGGACCGATGCCGCAAGAGTAGTCACACCCGATGGATTGGCGGATTGGACTGGTGGTAATTCAGCAGTAACCAAGGTAGGAACTATCGCAACTGGTGTATGGAACGGAACTGCGATTGCGGGTGGCTATATCGCCAATGACGCCATTGACAGCCAACACTATGCCGATGGCTCTATCGATAACGCCCATATTGCTGACGATGCTATCGACAGCGAGCATTATGCTGCTGCCTCCATTGATTTTGCTCACATTCAAAATGTAGCAGCCAATTCCATCTTAGGAAGAAACGCTAACAGTGCTGGCGTTTTATCAGAAGTAGCATTGACTACTACACAGATTTTAATTGGCGATGGTACTGGATTTACAGCAGCAGCACTGTCAGGCGATGCCACAATGACAAACGCTGGTGTTGTTTCGCTAGCAGCCAATTCTGTTGATTCAGATCAGTATGTTGATGGCTCTATTGATAACGCTCATTTGGCAGATGACGCAGTAAATAGCGATGAGTTAGCCGCTGGTGCGGTAGACGATGCTCACCTTTCCGATGGTGTAGCCACAGGATTGGCAGGGACAGGAACGACTGCCACAAGTGGAGTGTTAAATGTAATTGGCGGTACAGGTATAACTGCTAACGCTAATGATATAGCAATTGATTCAACAGTTACTACATTAGCAGGTTCACAAACTCTTACTAATAAAACTCTAACAGCACCAATAATAAATGGTTGGCAGGCTACCATTGTAACAATAAGCGGTGCTGCATTAACAACAGCACAATCAGGGTCTTATGTTATTTGGACAGGAGGAACTTGCACTTTACCAGCAAGTTGTGTTGCAGGGACTCAATACACTATATTCAATAATACAGGTTCAAGTGCAACAGTTGCTCTAGGAAGCGGTAACTCAGTTCTATCAGGTTGGGCTGCTAATGCAGCAGTAGCAGATCATGATGCAACATCATATGTAGCCATTTCTGCGACAAATTGGGTGCAGGTAGGCGCATGAGTTTCATAGGCACAGTTGGAGTTGTAGCCCAACAAGGGAATCAAGGTGGAGCAAGCGGTGCACCGACAGCCGTATCAATAGCAACATCTTCAAGTGGTGATTACGACCTAGCTGTCATAATACTTTCACCAGATAACGACGGATCCGGTAACGAGTGGATAGACGAAAACGGTGCAAATAATAATGGAGCTGGCGGGATGGGTGTTGATGTACCTTCGAACTATTATCAAGGCGCGTTAGCCAACGCGCTCGGGGAACTTAGAATGAATGTGAAGTGTTATTTGAGGGCGACAGGCGCAACTTCTTACAATACTGAAATGGACTCCGTGGATATTACCAACATAAATTCTTCCAATTATAACGCCATTACTATTTCTAGTAGTACGGACACCGATCAAGACAATACAGGCGGTAATGGTATAGATTCACGACTTAATTTAGCCCATCCGTCGGGTGGAAGAGGATTTTTGATGCCTGATAATGGTGATTACTTAGATTTGACTATCGTAGGAACTGCTACAAATAGTAGCGGTTCGACTGACGCTACAGATATTGTAGCAAGACTAACATGGACCTGATATGATGGCAAGATGGACCGTGACCGGGATACCTGAAGGAGAGTCAGGGGATTTTTCAATACACCACTGCACTACAACAACCGGACCCGGTTCTTGGTTGAATTACGTCGATTACAAAGGACTGACTGGAGGTCCTTACACTGTCTTATGTCAAAGATTTGGTGCGGCTTGGTTGAATATCATGCAAGATACCGAAGCAGAGTATTCAGAACACGATTGGTTGATGTCTCGTTTGTCAGGAGATATTCTAATAGGTGGATTAGGTATAGGTATGATACATATACCCTTATTAGCCTCTAGTGATATAACTAGTGTAACTATAGTAGAGAAGAATCAAGATGTAATAGACCTAGTATGGGCTGACTGTGCTAAGGATGATAGGTTTACAATAATCTGTGATGACATAAACACATGGTCTCCACCACTAACAAGTAGTTGGGATGTTGGATGGTTTGATACTTGGCTAACCCATCAGGAACCAATTTCAGAATACGCTGCAAACATGAACAATAAATACGGTTCATATGTTACAGAAATAGGTGGTTGGGAATGGCCAGAATAAACAGAATAAGTTATAAGAGTTAGTAAGGAAGGATAAATATGGCACTACAAGTAGAATGGGAAACACCTTACGGAATCGTTTGCAACAATGCCTATGCGATAGTGAGAAACGTAGAGGTTAGCAAAGAAGTAAACCGTGTTTGGCACGAATACGATGAAAACGAACCAGGAGTACCCAACCCAAACAATGAATGGATCGAAACAAAAGAATTTGTAATCAAGTTTCGAGTCAAAATATGGTCAGATAAGGATGCATACGATAACGACAAGTCATTCATTGGTGGATTTAATGGAAGATTTAACATAGATACTGCAGGCAGTAAAAATCAGTACAATCTAGTTAAGCAGTGCTATCAGATACTAAAGACAGCAGAAGGTTGGACTAACGCTACAGATTGCTGATAACCTAGTAATCTTTATATCAAAACGTAAGTCAAGTTTGTTTTATGCCCGAAGATGCAGCACAGCCAGAAGCACAGCCAGAACAACCCTCGATAAATATACTGGACCCAGTATATCAAGAAGTGGTAGACTTAAAATTGACGAGAGGTCAAGCACTTTTCGTTTATAATTTCTTAGAAACAAATATCCAACCTCGCGGTATGGCAATGGTTGAGTTTTCTTTTGACATGATGAAGAGATTTCAGTCTGCATTAGCAGAACCAGTTAGCGAACCACAAGAAGGCCCTGTGTTTATTGGTGGTACACCAAACGTAGAAGTAAAAGAAGTAGAAGTAGTCGAAGAATCAATACAAACATTCGTTACAACACCAGAGACAGGCGCAAAGGTGTTTGAGAACAACGTAGGAATTAGAGAACTAATGGAGGAATAATTATGACAACCGTAGTTGACGCTAAACAAAATGCATCGGTAGTATCAGCGCACGATGTCAATATTCAAGTTGCAATACAATTGGCTAACTTAGTAAAATCAACACTAGGCCCATATGGAATGGACAAAGAAATGGTAGACCCTGCTGGCATAGTTGTTATGACCAATGACGGTGCAACCATCTTAAGAGAGACCAAGTTACATCACCCTACTGCTAGAATCATTACAGAAGTAGCACGTACACAAGAAGAAAACTGCTTTGACGGTACAACAAGTTCTGTAGTAATAACTGGAGAACTAATGTCCAAAGCAAAAGAACTGCTTAACCTAAAAATTCACCCTACACGTATTGCTAAGGGATATACTTTAGCAAACAGAAGGGCACAGTCGCTCTTAGATGAGATAAGTATCGATGTTACAGACGAATTACTTCTAAATGTCGGCAAGACTGCAATGACTGGTAAAAGTGCAGAAGCAGAACGAGACCAATTAGCAGAAATTGCTTTGAGTGTAATCAAATCCACTACTCTTGAAAACATTAATATTGTAAAGAGACCAAATGGTAAAGTCAGTGAGTCTCTTGCTATATCTGGTTTACTTATTGATAGAGAGAAAATGGATCATAATATGCCAGACTCTGTTAAAGATGCAAAGATTGCATTGATTAGTGTTGACGTAACTCTACCAGAGTTTGCACAACAGCTACAGATTCAAGTAAACGACAACAATGCTGTAAAAGAGTTTATCGAAAGTAGGAAGTCACAATTGCAAGAGATCGCAGAGACCATCTTAGCAAGTGGAGCCAATGTTGTTCTTTGTAAAAGAGACATCGATCCATTCGTTGTAGAAATATTTGCACAGAAAGGAGTTTACGCAGCAAGAAGAGTTGCTATGAGCGACATGGAAGCTGTAGCAAAAGCAGGCAAAGGAAGAATGGTATCTGCAATAGACGGTCTAAAAGAATCAGACCTTGCTACTGTAGGACTGTTAGAAGAAATTGCTGTTGGTGAGAAGCCGCTGATTAAACTTACTGACATAGCAACTGCTGGATCAGTATCAGTATTACTAAGAGGACCGACACAACATTCAGTTGATGAAATTGGTCGAGCATTCGATGATGCAATTGGTGTCATCAGTGTTGCAATGGATCATGGAAAGGTTCTTGCAGGTGGCGGTGCACCTTACTTACACTTGTCTAAGAATCTAAAAGAATACGCTGCTACTGTTAGCGGGAGAGAGCAAATGGCTGTTGAGGCATATGCACAAGCACTGGAAGTAATTCCTGCGGCTTTGGCAGAAAATAGTGGATTAGATCCACTAGATACCCTTATCCGCCTTCGCCAGCTCCACGCATCTGCAGCAGGCCACTCCTATGGAGTGGACGTGGAGAACGGAGGAGGAGTAAATATGCTAGAACAAGGCGTCATCGAACCACTCAGCGTAGTATCACAAGCACTAGACAGTGCTACTGATATCGCATCTCAGTTGCTTCGCATCGATAATATTATCGAAATGCAAAGAGGACCGGAGATTGGAGAAGATGGATACAAATACTAAACAAAAAGTAAATGCAGCACTAGTTGCACTGAAAGAAACCGGCGTTAGTTATATTCTAATGGTACAAGACGAAAATGGCGTTGCTATCTTTAGCAACGATAAGACAGACCGTCTATACATCATAGACTAAGGAGGAAAGAATATGCCAATAGACCCAAGTAGAAGCCCGCTGACAGACGCAATGTTTTCTGGAACAAGTACACAACAGTTCCAAGAGATGTCGAACGAAGATATTGTTCAATTGCAGAAAGAACAGGAAAACAGATTGATTGGATCTATGATGATTCAGTCCATCTTTCTTGCATTAGCATTGATGTTATACGAAAGCTGGTCATGGGGTAAGTTTGACCAAGTGTGGCAGTCTGCATTACTATACGGTATGCTTGCCTTCACATTCCAAGCATCACTGTACTTACTTTACAGGTCTATGTTTGAAGACTCTACAAACTACCGCCGCCAGATTAAGCGCATGAAGTCTAAAAACAAGCGTCGAATGGCACAAATAAAGTACGAAGTAGACAAGCAACGTACAGAATGGATGCTAGATCAGCAAGTACAACAATTTCAATCAAACGCGGCAATGGCACAAGCCGATGGAGTAATGACTCCACAAGAACAAGCAATGCTACAACAACAGTATCAACAAGTGCAGCAGATGGATCAACAAGTTCCAACTGTCAATGCTAACGTACAATATGACTTAGATGCATTAGCAAAGCAATTGGGATTGGATAGACACAGGATTGGTCCTATACCAATGGGACCATCTTTGATGCCACCGCCATTGACAGTAACACAAGCCCCTTTAGAACAGTTCCAGATTCAAACACCGGTGCAGAACGCATTGGATCTGGAACCAACGGCGAGCAACTAATACAATGCATGGCAATAACAGATATGGGAACACAATGCGAGAGATTAACAAGGTCGGGATGGTGTCATCAACATGGGGCTAATATTTCGTGATGAGAGAGACGACCAACAAGAAGCATTGATGCAAACAACTGCCGTCGGATTGACTTGGCAGTATCGGTATCTTACAGCGAAGTGGATGTTCTATAGTGTTATGTCCGGATTGGGTTCAGCAACTGCTATGGCAATTGCCGACTATACTGTTTACAAAATGACCGACCATACTGGGCTACTAGACTGGGCATTAACTGCAATAACAGGGGGCTTCTAATATGGGCTCAGCAGAAATCATCCTAGCACACGGTGTATGGAAAATAATGAGTGGTGTACTGACATTAGTTCCATATGAGATAAGTGTCATAGGCGCAAGTAAAAGTGGTAAGACCACACTCGATGGACAACTAACAACTAGAGGAGAGATAAGAAAACTATACGACAAAGATCGTACTCACCACCAAAAGAACTGGCTGGGCAGATACAAGTTGCCAAATGCAACAAAAAAGCGAATACACTCAGACGGTTTAGCAAAAACAATCGTTTCTAGAGACTTGGGTGGACATATAGAGTATCATTCAAGTTGGTTGAGAGATATGATTGACCGTAATTGTAGTAGTATAGTATTAGTAATAGATAATAGACATCTAATGGATACTAATAATGTAGATAACCAAACCGCACTAGGCTACTTACTAACAGCACTAAGCGATAAGAATAACATTCCTAAAGGACTCACATGGAGAGGATGGTGGCGAGCAAAGAAGTACTATCCTAGGAGAGTGGTCGTACTTGCTAACAAAGCAGACGAGTGGATGACTGACGCTGACCACCTGACATGGGAGAAAGGATTTATCGCTCGACACAAAATATTTGATGTCTTTAGAGAAGACTTCTACCGCTTGCAAGCCATGAATGTTCCTGTATACATGGATGCTGTGAGTGCAAAATATGGATGGAATGTACAGGATGCTTTAATTAAGGGGTTAGCAATATGACAAACAGAGAAATATTAGATATGATGCAAAATCCTGCTTTAGATGCAGGTGGATATAACGACGTAGTGACACAAGTAGACTTTAGAATGTCTTCAAGTCCTGATCCCAGGAAAGCTAGAAGATCGAATATCAAGTCTGCAATTAAAGCACTGAAGGCAACCAAAAGAAGTTTATTATCTCCTAAAAGACTTTTTAGAGGTAGATACACACATAGGAAACCACACGAGTGTGTTGTTGATGGCATAGATTGCATAAAAGCAGACTACGGTGATTTATTTGACCAATATTTCAGAGACCCAATAACATTGGAGATAGGGGCTTTCAGGCCAACATCGGGAGTCTTACCAACAAGTGGTAGAAAACTACCCGGGACATACTGCCCACAGCACATGATGTTGTATCATAGTTTAATGGAATGGATTGAGCAGGAAGAAAAAGAAGCAGATCCTGGATTCTTTAGCAAGATGGCAAAGAAGGGTGTTGCTTTCGTACCGATTGTTAGGCAACCAAAAGAACCAGAGCACCCATTGATTGTAAAATGGACACCGATTATTCAAGAAGCAATGAAAGATGGCATACAAATAGTACATTATAAAAACCCAGTAACTAATGAAAATGATTTAACCATGTTAGTATTTGACAATAGACTGCTAAAAAACACCGCACCACGACATAATACTATGAAAACAATGGATATGGCAGAATATTACAAGGTTTTAGAAGAAATGCAGAGGCGAGGATGATGAGAAACGTTCAATACAAAGGACTAGGGTGGCTCTAACATGGGATTGTTCGGAAGAAGCAGCACAACCTCTCCAGCGGCGCTAATACCGCCAGGTGTGGGAGGCGGTATATCACAAGATCAAATGAATATGTTCACCCAAGCGGCGAATAACTCGGGACTGACTGGAATGGGCATGGGAATGCTAGACCAAGTAACTGGCGGAGGAGTCAATACAGAAGAAGTAGAACTTATGTATCACTTAATGGCTCGTCATCCTAACGAAGTAGATTTATTCTTCGTTGGGAACCCAGAATTCTTGGCTGGACTCGCAGAGTTGATTTCAGTAATCATGAAGAAAGAACTGTATGTTTGGTTCAACTCTAACGCAATAGCAGCAACAGTAGACCCTGCTGCCGCAGCAGAGTTAGGATACTCAAGCATTACGCAAGAAAATATTGACACTGTTTTAGGTAAGATGTACTCAATGGATGCAGGTCAGCAAAGAATCAATGCAGCAGACGGAGAAGCAATCGGTTTAATCAATCAACATAAATATGGTATGCAAATGGGTGGTATGCAACACAACATGGATAATCAGCAACAAATGTTCCAGCAACAAATGTACCAACAGCAAATGATGCAGCAACAACAGCAGCAACCAGGTTTGAGTGGTGCATTAGGTAGTTTCGGTTCGACACTACTAAGAGGTTCACTAGGTTTACCACCTGCACCTAACTACAATCAACAATATCCACAACAGCAAGGTATGTATCAACAACAGCCAGGTATGTATCAACAGCCCGGCGCAACACAGTAATTGAGCGAACCGCTTAAGTTATAGTCCCCCTTGGGATACATGTATGGTAGCTAGTCGTAACCAACTAAATATGATATCGCGAGAGTTCGGAAGTACTCCGAATGGTTCGTTACCTCCATACGGTGCTGCGGGAGAAATGGCTCAGTACCATAATCCTAGAGCGCACCTGAAATATAGGAAAACAACTTCATTAGGTGAAAAACAAGGATTGGCTGGTATATTACCAACCGAAGCATTAGGTGGTGCAGGATTTATTGCACTAGGTATGGTTTATGTTGGATTAAACTTCCCTTACTCAGAAGAAACGATTGACTGGATCAAGAAAAGAATCAATCAACCAAAACAAACTACACAAGCACTATTACTCGGTGCAGGTACACTAATATTAGTAAGCAGAGCAAATAGGTGATTAAGATGAGCAGTTTCCAGAGATCTAATTTATACGCTAGTGAAGAAGCTGGCGGAAGCACAGATGAAATGGATATGTCCGGATTCTTAGGCTCTCCGCCTCCAGTACAACCACAAGAAAGAGCAAGAGAAGCACGAGTTCCACCAGTTACCGAAAGACCACGACAACAACCACCGTCTAGTAACGCATCCGGTGTACAACAACCAAACATGGGTTACACCGTCAAAAACCCAATTCCAGTACTGACAGATGAGTTTGAAGATCCCAAGTTCTATCATGCACTAAGTCCTTTTTGGGCAGACGAAGATGCACTAGGCTCTCCTAAATTACCAGCAATTAGTAAAGTAGCAGGGGTTACAATACTCACATTGGCTGGTATGTATGCTCTTGGAACACGCAACACAGGCGGCTCGCCGTATGCTAAAGCAATATGCTTAGCAGGTACAGCAATGTACGTACACCCAATGTTAGGTGTAAATCACGGACTACTACAAGTAATACCAGGAGACGACCACTGGATAGCAAAATACCCTCGATACGGAGCAATAGGTATGGTACACTTAGGTGGGGCATACGGGTTCCAGAAAGCAATAAGAGGCCAGTTTTAGATGAGTGGTTGGTTCGGTACTTCAAATAGAGAGACAAACAACGCTCTTGATGGGATATCCGCAGGATATGCCCGTCGCAAGAACATGCAAAAACAAAGATACAGCCCTATGGGTAGAGTAACTATTGATCAAATGGCTGAGCAAAATAGAAGTAAACCAGCAGTGACAATGATCCCTGGTGGTGACAAGCAAGCATACAAGACTTTCACTTTAACTTCTACTTTCAACTCCGGATTAAATAAATGGGTAACTAGTGGAAGAAAAGGATTGAAGACTTTTAATGCTACAGGTCGCTCAAAAGGTGAAAGTGTAAATGCAGTCAAAAATAAAATAGATGCCAGCCTTGGTCAAGACAAAAACAAGATGTCAATGTTCACCGATGCTAGTTCAGAATCAATTAGAGAAGTAACTGTGACAGATCCTGGAGAAGTAGCACGGTTTAATAGAGCAAAAGCAGCAGCAGAAGCAGCAAGCCAGTTCAAACCTGTTCCAATGCCTAAAGACTTCAATACTGGTACATACACAGTACGTGCAGTATATGGTGAACGCAATAAAACATACACTGTGAGTGTTATTCAAGGAACTATTGTTAAAGAAGTTGCAACTTTTGCTCAAAGTCAAGGACAGGCGGCAGTGGTAAAGCACACTCAATTGAAGAGTTTGGCTACTAAAAAGTTCATTTATGAAGGACAAAAGCCACAAAGTGTTCAGAAAACAAATTACAACATAGACTTACAAGTCGTTCAAGCCATGCCAGGACTCAGTGGAATCTTTGATGGAGTCTTGGGTATGCTTGGACTTGGTCGAATGACAATAGACCAAATGGCAACACAGAACACAGGCGGAGCACCACCTCCAGTTGGTACACAAGTACCGTACCCAAATTGGTCAGCAATGCCAGCAAAATCATTCAAAGTTATCACATCTAGAAAAGACGGTACAGTTGTGAAAGAGTCTGGGTCGACCAAAGACTACCTAAGAGCAGTGGAAATGTTCCAAACAGAAGTTTCTACAATAGAAAACAGTCCTGATTTCTATGACCAGGATGCGCCACTAGTGCTAGAAATGCCTATAAATAACGGTAACGGTGGAGATATAACAAATCCTTTACAATTAATTCAAAACGATGACCCCGACAGCCTCTATCGAGATCCAATAATCGCACAAGCAGAGGCAAAACGTGCAAAAGAACAAGCGGCTGCAGCAGCGGCTGCAAAAGCAGCGCAAGCAGCAGAAGCAGCGAGATTTAAGAGAGTGGCAGAGCAAAAAGCATCTGAAGCAGCGGCGGCAAAAGCGGCAGCAGAAGCAGCGGCTGCTAGAGCAATGCTAGAACAAAATGCAGAAGCAGAAAGATTTGCTCGTGTGGCAGCGGCTAAAGCAGCAGCAGAAGAAGCGGCTGCTCTAAAAGCAGCGGCAGATGCTAGAGCATTTGAAGCTCAAGCAATAGCAGATGCACTTGCTTTACAACAACAAGCGGCTGCAGCATTAGAAGCTGAAAAAGCGGCTGCTATGGAAGCATTCAGAGTAGCAAGTGAAGCATCAGTTGTTACATCAGGATCAGAAAACTACAATGATATGGTTCAACCTACGGAAATACCAACCCCTACATATATACCAGAACAAGAGCCTGGATCGATATACATACCACAGAATCTCAATGATAATCCTTGGATAATGGAGCAGCAAGCAACTACAACAACTACAGCAGTTGCTCCTGCGGTATTAGGTCAAACAATGGGGCTTGCTTTAGTAGGGCTTGCTGGATTAGCTTACGTAGCCAACAGGAAGTAATTATATGGTTGATAACGTCTGGAGACTTAGAACTAGGCAAGGGAAAGAAGATGTTTGGGATAGAACATCTCCTGTAAGTAGCGTAGATGTTGGTGTTCTTCGAATAAATATTGCCAGATTAGAGCAAATTGCTATATCATTACCGATAGTAGAAGAAAATATTGTGATTTATAAAAATAGCATAAAGGCATTCAATGAAGCAATGACAGTCTCAAGAGATACTAATGAAATAAGGCAACTTGCAGAGGAAAGAAATATTACTACTAGAAATTTAGAGACTGCTGAGACTGAAAGAGATGTGCTTAAAGTACAACAAAAAGCAGCAATGAAAATCGTTAACCAAAATAGAGATGAAATGGCTGAGTTTTACAAAGCCGGACCATATATGAGTGAAGATAAAGCGTCAGTTATGACGTCAGTTATGACTCTCATTGGTATGGCTTGTGTTGTTGGTGGTGCAGCGTATCTTATCAGATCACCAAGTACATCACTTCAATTCCGCAGTTTAATGAAACAATCACCTGTTACGGCAGCATTTAGATAGATTTAAGTAAAAAATAATGCGAGGAACTAATATGGCAAAGAAAGGATCCCACTTGAATAAGCACAAAGTAACGCCGAAACCTAAACTCGCAGCAATAATTGGAAAGAAGCCAGTTTCATACGGTGAGGCAGCAAAAGCACTATGGAATGATAAGCAAATGGGAATCAAGAAACTCAACTTAAATGGCGAGGCTGGAGACGGCGAGACTCTCAAGGTTGGTAAAAAGGTCTACAAAGGTGGTCAAATCATTCATACTGGTGAAAACGATGTTTGGAAAGCATTTGCTAATGGGAAGAAGAAAATTGCTATGACTCAACTCGGTACACTAGTCAAGCAACATAGCACCGCTCCAAAGAAGTGATTAAAATGAGTCAATATAACGTAACACCATCACTAATTAACGCACTAATTGACGCTAGATTAGGTATCTCTGGACCGGTAACTGTTTTGACAGATACTAGTAACATAAAGGATGCTGTAACGTATATCGCAACATCAGCAGATACAGATTTATCTGCTGTTACTACAAATCATACAGTTTTAATTAACGTAGCAATGACCGCAGGTCACGATATTTTACTACCTCAAGCAACCACTTCAAACGGTGGAATGCATGTTAGAGTAATTATCGGTATTCCACAAACCGCTGCATTCGCAATAGGACCGGCAGGTGGAAGTCTTCTTGTTGGCGCAGCGACATTTATTGGAGATGCTACTCCAGGTACTACAACAGCAACTCCAGCATTAGTACAATCTCTGGTTGCAACAGCAAACAAGTCAGTTGCTTTAGATGGAGATGCAGCAGCCAATGGTGGAGACGCTGGAACAATCTTAGACTTTCTTTATTCTGGAGTGGCAGATAGAATAGCTTTCTCTGGATCCGTGACTGCTGACGTAGATACGCCAACTGGTGCGTCTTTCTTTTCGACTGCACAAGTAGCAATGACTTGAGATTGATATGAAAGATACTATAGCAGTTTGTCAAAAATGTAAAGGCCCAATCACTCGAAGAAAGTATTTGAGTACCGACAAACTCTGCGGTAAGTGCTATTTACAGAAAAGAAAAGACGTTAGAGACAAAATTAATAAAAAAAGGAAAAAGACAGGTATTTTGAAGAAACTTTCTGGTTTCAGGCAAAAATACCTGTTTAAAGGCGGTATAAGCGACTCTGTGCCCGTTGGGTCACTCTCATACCTATTACATATCTTCCCTACGACAGACGCTACGCATAGGGGTATGTTTTTACACAAAAGGCAAAAAAATTCAATTTAGCTATTATGGGTAAAATTTACCAATTACACTAAGAATTATTCCGGTAGCCATGATGATTTGAACAATTCTCCAATTATGTAGCATATCATTTTTGGTTTCTTCTAATTTTTCTAGAAGCATTTCTTTGTCTTCGTCTTGGATCTTTATTGTTAATTCTAAATTACTTGGGACGAGACTCGACAAGTCGAAGAATGACTCTTTCTTAGAAACTGTTTTATCCTTATTATTTCTCTTCCGTTCTTTTACCATCAACTAGGGCCCCCTGTTTACAGGACGTCTTCCGGTGCAAACTCACCGTTAGCGTCTATCAGTAGAAAGTCTTTTTTAGAAAAACCAGAACTCTCGTACTTGTGGAATTTGTTTTGTAGGAAGTCTTCTGGTTTCTCTGTACCTAGTACTTCTATGAATCTGACAACATGAGTCGGTGCAACTATATCAGGTATGCATCCGTTCTTTAGTCTAACTTCTGTCCAAAATGGTATTTGGTTATCTATCAAGACATTACATATCTCGAAGATCCTAACTCTGTGGTCATTTGTGTGATCAACATTCAACCTAACAGAGTTCATAGGATTCTTATATGCCCTCTCAACATGCTCCCTGAAGAAGTCATTGACTACTTTCTGGTCGCTAGAAGGCATCTTCATTTCTTGTTTCTCCAGTAGTTTAGAATACTGTATATTTTCCATGTGTCTAAACCAGTTTTAATAGAGATTTCTGACACAGACATACCAGTTTTCTTCCAATTTAGCACATTATCTAAGATTGGCTTCTCGACAGGAGACTCAATTAAGCTACCTTCATTGAACATAAATCCATATGGAGCAGAGCCAGACTGTTTAGATGACGCTTTTATTCCCATACGTATGTTAAGAGAACGCATAGTCTTGTAGTATGCTCCTGCAGTTTGTACTTGGGCTAGTTGTGCTGGTGCTTTACCACCTCTAATCCATGGTGTTGTTATACAATATACTGATTTCTTACCTAGTAGTTCTATATGTTCTTTAGTTATACCCTCTAGAGAGTATAGTAGTATACCATTATAGTTATTAATATCAGATAGTAGTTCTTCTAGACCATTAGGAATGTCATCCCAACCATCTGCGTAGAACTCATCTATTACGACATCTACGTCTTTTGCTTTCAATTCAGTATATTTCACCATCTCGGTGAAGTCATATTGTTTACCCGCTGGTTTGTATAGATACGCTGCCACTTTTGTCATTTTAATTACCGTCCACTGGATTGATTCCCATATCGCAAAATTCATGCAATGTTGTTTGTCTGCTGTTTTCTAGTGTTAATCTGTTCAAAAGTAACCACCTCTAAATTGTTCATACCACCAATAAGACATTATCAAAATCATAATCGCTCCTATTGTAAAAGTGGCGTGAATAGTAAGATACTCAACTAACAGAAGATAAGGATAGTACCAATTCTCTCCTTCACTAACAGAGCCTAAAGTGGCAAAAATGCACACAATCAGCCCCAAAAGGCTGATTCTTAGTATCGCATCTAAGTCGATATCACCAGTAAATGGGTCTCTAAACATCATTTCGCACCGTCCTGTGGTTGAACTATGTTATTCCTATAGTTATAATAATCTCGGTTGGGGTCCGAAGACGGTGGATAGAGTTGTGTTTGTTGACTAGGGGGATACCGATGTTGCTGACTCGTTCGAACAGCCCGTACATCTGGTGCTGTGTAGGGGTATTTTCTCGGTAGTTTGCTTCTTCTGAACCTAGGTCTAGATCTATTGTATTGGTCATTAGCATATGAGACTTCAGACTCTGAAAGTAATAAATTAGTCAAAGGAGACGACATCCACTTTGACGTTACGTAGCGTAATCTTTTGTATGGAAATGAACGCCATTGTTTTAATGTATTTGGGTTATAACCAATGTATGTACAAAAAGTGCGACGTGATTTACCACACTCTCTACAAAAAGACTTTTGTGAAAGCAATTTTATACTCAACAATTTGAAGCGATAACCAAATGGTACAGGTTCAGTCATAGTTTTACACTTCAAACAGTGTTGTTTGTCATGTGTTTTAACCGCTATAAAGCAGCCAGGAACTCTGTAAACGTTGTTTACAGTAGTCATTTACCTTCCTTTCTCCTTTCATAGTATAACTCGACAATACCCTCGCTTGCTAATGCGGCACCACAGAGTGCCCAGAACAAGTCTCCACTGAAATTAGTGTAACCAAGTTCGTTAGACATTGCCAAAACGAATAACACTAACCCAGTTAGAACGATCCACTCGTATCTAAATATTAGTCTTCTTGGCAGTTCATACATTTCGTATTGCATTTTGTTTAGAACATCATTTAGTTTATGCTTCTCTAGCCATTCGTTAGGTTTCTTCTTCATAAAAATCACTTTTTATACCTCTCGGTGACTAAGTCTCGACCTACGTCAAAGTCTGATTTCAACTCTAATAACTTGTTTTTATAGGAACTGAAGTAAAAAAATATACCCATGCTGATTATAAATAATCCTAAGACGATAGCCAGAAGGATCAGCAGTAGAGTCTCGTAAATTGCCATATTTTACTCCGTAGTTTGATTTGCAACGACGGCCAATAGAGCGATCGTCCGTGCTCTATCTTCGTCTGTTTCTGCATTTTGGTACTGCCTGATTCTTAATTTAAGATACTCTACTGTTGATTTGTGATGTAAACACCACCATAAGGCATCCTCTTTTTCGTATTCTTCTAACTTAATTGGTGCCATCCTGACCATTTTTATTTCTCCATCTTTTTTCTCATACAGGTTGCACAATGAGGGTTATTAACTACTGCAATTTTGAATTGTTTATGGCAAGATGGACAGACGTGATAATCGCGTCTCTCAGTTCGTCCAGCAGTCATCATTCTTCCTCCAAGTTAAAGCCACCAGGTAGCATCCTATCGAATTCACAGGCGACTACAGTTAGTGCATATAGTACTTTATCGTAAGAATCTTGGTATGTTAGACTGTTTGGGTTGACGTTGCGAACGTGCTGTGCTGCTGCAACTAAAGTCATAAACGAATGCCCGACTTTTGCTTTCCAGAATTCTTCATTCTTCTTCATCATCATCATCACCTTCCCAACCTACGGTTAAAAAAGACTTTCCAGGTAGGTATCTCATGTCTACGGCTGTGTAGATCACTACAGCCACAAAATATACTAGACATAGTCCAGCACAAATATTACCAATAACATCTAAAATTGCCATATTATTCCATCCGCTCCCTGCAATTATAACACAATCCAGACTCCAATTGGTGGAAAGGCACGTCTTTTTTACATTTAGTGCAAGCCCATAGTGCTCCTAGACTCATATTAGCCCCTCCAGTGGTGTAATAGTCCTTTCAGTACTTCCCTACACATCAAAGCGTATGATACCATCCAATAAGCAGCAATAGGTGTTATCAGTACTAGTGCCCATATAGCCATATTCTGTCCCATTAATCTTCCTCCGCAAAGAATTCGTTATACATATATGGCCATGTTCTACCATATACTATATCAGCTACAGTACCTCTCTTAATACCTACATCTGCATATAACTTTACTATAGTTCCTACAGATAGAGGCTCATTTACAGGTTCGAACCCTTCATAGTATAGAGATAGGATATCCCAGACTTCATCTTCTGTTAGTTTGCTTCTAGGATTGTTTTCTCCGGCGATTCTCTTGGAGTCGTGTAAATCATCCATGTTATCCATATGGTCACCTAGTTTGTGGTGATCTGGATTACAGCATAATCGGTTATGACACTGGTGTAGTATCAATTCGTCTGGTGTAATATAGCCTCTATTAATCATGTAAGACATCCTATGTGCAAAGAAGTTTCTGCCTGTTCCAGTTTCATGATGTTTCTTAACATGGAAACGACCATAGCCGCCTTTGTCTAGTCCACCTTTCCACTCTAGGCAGCCTTTATATTCACCAGATTTGGCCTTTTTTAGCTTAGAATTGAAAGTTTTTACCCAATCTTTATCAGCACATAGACTTTCTATGTGTATT
>Ga0302132_10000568_pt1 | contig 20881 bp, 10 predicted proteins | sample CB9_321_MG_FD_203113 | JGI IMG/M metagenome (GOLD analysis project Ga0302132, IMG submission 203113) | Marine microbial communities from Western Arctic Ocean, Canada - CB9_32.1 | ecosystem: Environmental > Aquatic > Marine > Oceanic | place: Canada: Western Arctic Ocean | collected 2017-09-19
GTACTGGAATGTCACTTTAGCTGACTCTACACTTGGACCCATTTTCCCCACTCAATCTAGCTCAACCTCTCTTGTTGTCCGACTTGACCCAGGAGCACCGCTTGGTGCTAATGGCCAAGTTGATGTGTCTGCAACACGTACTGATGATGTCAATGAATCAACAACAGTCACCTTACAACTTTCCGTTGCTCCTCTATACCTGCCAGCACTTGATTTGAGTTTAGTTGGAAACAATGGATTGATTGTGATTGAACCAAATCAAACTGTAGATGTTCAAGTACCTGTAGATAATCATGGAAATATTGATGACACTATCATTTTGCAAGTTGATGGGATATCTGATTTAGCAGAGTTTTGGTCAAATTGGAATTCAAGTCAATCATCTAACAATACCAATGGTACTGGAAACGGAACCGGCGGTAACAATGGAACCGGTAATGGCACTGGAAACGGAACTGGCGGTAACAACGGTACTGGGAATGGGACTGGTAATAACACTGGGAATGGAACTGGCGGTAACAACGGTACTGGGAATGGGACTGGCAACGGTACTGGTGGTAATGGCACATCAATGCGAGGTCCAGCGAGAGATTTACCCCCTGATTGGGAAGTCAGATGGCTTGACCCCGTAGCCGAAAATATGACCTTTGGAGAGTCTAGGAATCATACTCTCAGGGTGACTGTTCCTCCTGATGCGACACCACAATACCGAGGAATCACCTTGTTTGCGGGTTCAACGGGTGGTAACTTTAGCATTCAATATGTTATTGTCATTGAGGTATCAACGATAAGTGATGTTGTAGTCAATGTAGTAGATGATGCCAACAGAACATATCTGCCAGGCGTAACTGAAGTAGTTTCATTTGAAGTTTCAAATAATGGCAATGATGTTACGACACTAGTTTATCAGACAACATCTGACTCAACTTGTAGTGCCAGTCTTGCTTCATCGGTAGGGAGCGAATTAGCACCTCTTGCCAGCGAATTCATCAGTATCAACATAACTCCTGATGCAACCACTCATTGGAATGATACTTGCACAATCTCACTATTTGCCACTGAAAACTCTACTGGAGTAATACATGAGTCGTCATACACAATTACTGTAGGTGTGGTTTGGGGTTGGGAAATAACCCCGCCACATGGCACAATCATTTCTCCTGGCACAAGTAAAACCATTCAAGTCGGTGTACGAAATATTGGTTCTGAGATTGACGAAGTCCGTTTTGATTTAACTGGGCCTAGTGGGATTACAGCTACTGGTCCGCCTACATGGGTATCAGTGGAAAGAGGTCTATCAGATGTTATTTCATTCCAAGTTGATGTATTAGCAGATACCTCACTTGTTGGCTTGTATAATTTAACCCTCACAGCCACAGGATTACATGGTGGTGAGGTAGAGATTGAGAGCATTGAAGTCGATGTTCAACCACGAATTGAATTAGATTTGGTAGCCCCCCAGGGCGGTAATGTATTTGTTTCTGCAGGGGATTATAGTGGGTTCTCAATACAGGCTACTAATGGTGGCACAAACTCTCTCTCTTTCAATTTCGATTGGAGTGGCCTTCCTAACTCGCTTTCGTTTTCTGGGGTGCCAACAGTCAGCAATGTGAATGTAGGCGAATCACTCATGATCCCATTCAATGTGTCTGCAACTTCATCAGCTATTGCGACCACCCACCAAATTACTCTGTATGCAAAAAGTGTGAACGGTTCTGATATAATCGCACAGACAACTTTCTCCATTGAAGTTGGACATTCACCAAGTGTCCAAATTCTAGCATCCGGAGATACTTTACCTGTAGGAGAGAACACCGTTAGTTCAATGCAATTCGTCATACTAAATGATGGTAATCAGCATGATCAATTTTCGTTCTCTCTTTCTCCTTCAACCGATGGGTTTGAAGTTACTATATCACCGCTTTTGCTCACGCTAAATGCGGGTGAACAAGAAATAATTACAGTTTCAATACGCCGAACAACCGCTATCGGTGAGGCTACCTTAGCACTAGTTGCTACATCATCTAATGATGATTCAATAACCGACTCATATTCATTTACAGTGACTGAAGTAGTTCTTGGAGTAACAGCAATATTGACTAGCACAGAAACTACTGCAGCAATTGGAGATACAGTTCAAGCGTATCTTTGGTTGACTAACACTGGCAACGCCAATCAAACCTTCCAACTTGCAACCGCTGGCCTTGACTGTAGTAATGCACAATCTATCATATCCTTGGAGCCATCCCCCTCAGCCGTACCAATACTTCTCGAGTGTTTGGTCCCTCAGGGCACACCTGCAGGAGTAATCTCACTTTCAGCCACCATAACATCTCTAGCAGATACTTCAATCAATGCAACCTCGGCAGTCAATTTAACCGTCCCTGTTGACCATGTAAACGGCCAACCTCGTCTTATTGTTACTGTTTCAGGTAGTGAGCACAACATCTTACCATATCAGGGTAGTTTGGTACTTACCGTGCTTCTACAAAACGACGGGAACGAACAACTAACTGGTACTCTTTCGCTTGTTGGAGAAGGTGCTGCGGATTTATCCCCTGGCTGGACTGCAGTTGGTGGTTCTTCCAATCCAAATTATAATCTTGGACCAGGTGAGTCTGCGTCTTATGATTTGTTGTTGACTTCACTCTATACCACCAGTGGCGGCGAATTAAGCATGCGAGTTCAAGGGGCCGGCCCAGGTCATCAGTTACTTTCAGACCCATTTACTTTGGACATCATTGGCCCGACTGCAGCGCCCGATGGAGTTTCATTTGGATTATTTGAGTTGGATAATCAGAAATCAATTACTATAATGGCTGTTGGATGGGTAACAACAAGCCTATTCGTTCTGTTAGCAATTTCCAAGCGACGCAAAGCGAAAAAGGACCACATCCGCTCAACTTTCTTTGAGACTGATGAGACTACAGGTGATTTACCCCCCCTAACAATGGATGGTGATTTACCCCCCCCTCCTACCGCAGTAGTTACTGGAAATGCAACGGCTGATAACGCAGATGACGGTGATGTCAAAATGATTGACGGACGAGTTAATTGTCCAAGTTGTGCATCATCACTCAAGATGCCAGATGGACGTCAACCACCATTCAAGTTTACTTGTCCAAAATGTCAAGAATCAGTTCGAGTTGTTGATTAATTCTCAACTCTCTGAGATTTGTACAGTTCAATTATGTCTTATCGCGACTAGAACGAAAGCAGTATGCCCCATCGGATTGTTTCCTGGCCGAACTCCACCTTTGGATGCTTTAGTCCAGACACGGTCAATTCGTTCTCCAGCCCATTCTACTTCCAAGCCGGCTTCCTCACATGCGTTCCAACTAGATTCCAACTGACTGGTCACGGGGCAATAACAGGAGAGCCTGCCACCCACTGCCAACAGAGCAGAAAAATGAGGAATTGCTCGCCATGGTTCTGGTAAATCAATACTAATAGCATCAAAACTGTCTGATATTGAACCAGCCGCATCAGCTGTCGCCGAATCATATGCATCTCCTTCAACAAGGTGGAACTCGGGAAAACCCTCCCAACTTGAGGTTGCCAAGGCGACGTTTTCTAATCCCACATCAGCATGTTCTTTGCGTAGTTCTACTGAAGTTAGCAACCCATTTTTTCCTATGATATTTGCCAAATGTAGGGTCAATCCCGCAGAACCAAATCCAAGTTCTAAGACACTGTCGCCAGAGGTAATTCCCAGCATTGAAATAAGTAGCGAAGCATCCTTTGGAGTAATTATTTGGGCCCGTCTGTGCATTCCTTCAGTGATTTCTCTTAGCCGAGGTTTCAGCACCAAAAACTCCTTTTGACCGACTGATATTTTCTCACCTGGTTTAGCATCTTTTAGGTCTCGGGAGGGGTTGATTCTCCCCACTCCACGAACCTTGATCTCGCGGTCTTCAATTTTAATCAGGTGAACCTTCCCGTTCTCCTCTCGCAGTGCCAAAACCCGATCTTCCACATTACTCCCTCAGGTTTGGCCGGCCGGTCATGTAAAGTCAATGCTTTGATTGGCTAATTTAGCAAGAAATCACTGAAAACCTTACGGAATAGATGTGGGGTGTAGATAACGCCCTATGGGCGTAGTTTTATTTTTAGTGCGCAGTTTAATGATGGTCGGGGAACGAGCCATACTCAACAGGAGGTGTTGGAGTGGCTGATGAGTTAGATGAGATTGTTGCAGAGGAAATCAGTGAAGACATTGAAACCCCCTCATTAAATGTTGCAGATGCACCTCTACCTGATGACTGGGAAGGAGATGAAGAATTTGGTAATGTCGAAATATCTCAGGTTGATGAAATTGAGACAATGCCTGTAGAAGAATGGATTCTAACGGTTGACATTGAAACAACTGCGGACGTACCTATTCCTGAAAAGTTGGTTGACCGAGTGATTGGTCAAGAGGCGGCTAACGTAGTAATTCGAAAAGCCGCTGAACAACGCCGGCACATGATGATGATTGGAGACCCTGGCACAGGGAAGTCAATGTTAGCCCGAGCAATGACGGAGTTGATGCCGGATGACACTTTGGAAGATACCCTTTGTTATCCAAATGAAGAGGATGAGAATGTACCACGTGTTCGTACAGTGCCAGCAGGCAGAGGTGACCGAATCGTCAAAGAGAGGAGAACTCAACTTCGAATGGCAAGGGAAAAGACCAACAAAACTCTGTTGTTCATTACCGGATTTATTGCCGCTATTCTAGTGTGGATGACGATAATGACTGGAGACATCCTCACCCTTTTATTCGGCTTATTGATTCTCGGATTTGGGTTCATGTTTTTGCGTAGTCGTCTTACAGCTGGTGATGATTCACGAATTCCAAAACTGCTTGTTAAGCACGACCGTGATGACAAGCCTCCATTTGTGGATGCGACTGGTAATCTAGCAGGTAGCCTACTTGGCGATGTTCGCCATGACCCTTTCCAATCTGGAGGGATGGAGACGCCAGCTCACGACCGAGTTGAAGCGGGAGCAATTCACAAATCCAATGGCGGCGTTTTATTTATTGATGAAATAAACCTACTTCGCTTAGAAGAACAACAGGCATTGCTTACTGCATTGCAGGAGAAGCAACTGCCCATCTCTGGTCGCTCAGAGCGATCTAGTGGTGCATTAACTACTACCGAACCAGTACCCTGTGATTTCATTCTAGTTGCTGCTGGGAATTTGGACGCATTGCAAGGGATGCATCCCGCATTACGTAGTAGGATTCGTGGCTATGGGTACGAAGTTTTCGTCAATTCGGACATGCCAGACTCCGCTCGTAACCGCAGACGTGTAATTCGCTTCATCGCTCAAGAGGTGGCAAATGAGATGAATAAAAAGAGTGGAGTCCCAATTCCACATTTTGATCGCAGTTCAATTGCAGTTTTGTTAAGAGAATCTCAGAGGCGCGCAGGAAGGCGCGGTAAACTCACACTCCGTTTGCGAGAATTGGGTGGTCTAGTTAGAGTTGCAGGCGACCTTGCTTGTGCTGATGGTTCAGAATTTGTTTCTGCCCACCATGTGCTCCGAGCGCGTGACATTGCCAAGCCACTTGAACAACAAGTTGCTGACAGAATGATTGAGCGCCGTATGGATTACTCAATGATAGTCAACAGCGGTGAGAGAGTTGGCCGAGTCAATGGCTTAGCAGTGCTTGGCGCTAACTCAGGTCTTTCTGATTTCAGTGGCATCATGTTGCCTGTTGAAGCATTAGTGACACCTTCACAAAAGAAGGGTGGCTCAATATTTGCTACTGGGGGATTATCAGATTTGGCTAAAGAGTCCGTAACTAACGTGAGCGCAGTCATCAAGAAATTAACTGGCAAGGATGTTGCAGATTTTGATATTCATATTCAATTTGTTGACACCCACGGGGTTGACGGTGATTCAGCGAGCATCACTATCGCAGCGGCAGTGATTTCAGCTCTTGAAGAGATACCGATTGATCAAGATTTAGCTATGACTGGCTCACTCACAGTACGTGGTGAAGTCCTTCCAATTGGCGGCGTTACAGCCAAGATTGAAGCGGCTGCAAAGTCAGGCATCACCCGAGTAATTATTCCACGTGCCAACATGAACGATGTTCTAATTGACGATGAATACAAGGATATGATCACCGTAATCCCTGTTGATACTCTAGACGAAGTTCTGGAATATGCCCTAGTGGATGGTGATGCCCGCACAAGTTTGGTAGAGAGGCTTGGAAAGATAGTTGACCGTTTGACTACTGAACCAACTAGCCCAAGTACTGCTTGAAGATTCAGGTAAATTTGGTGTTGATTAAATTGATGAGGCCAAAGTTTGAACAATTCCGATGTTTCCTCCTGGTTATCGTTTCAATCACATTAATCCTATTAAATGGCCTAGCAATAAATGTCAATGCCGAACATGAATGGGATCATAGATACATAATTAATGGCGAAATGTACCGCGGAAATGGCTCACACGCAAGTGATGTTGAGGTAAAGATTGATTGCTCAGCAGGAAAATCTGAACCATCTCTTTGTGATGAAAATTTAGGGCGCAGCGGAAATACAAGCGCCTCTGGCAAATTTCAACTTGTATTGCACGTCCATAGTTCCGACCATGGTCTGAGACTGGTTCTCGATATAGAAGGGGAGAGTTTGAATCACACGATTAACCTTAATGATGATAATGGGCAGAAAACCGAAGAGGGCAGAACTGTAGAAATTGTATTCACTCTTGATAACGGGGTTTTCACTCTTGGCGAAGGGGTTCCCACTGCTGATAAAAAGGCTCCAAATACAGGGATGTACATTATCATCGCTTTAGTGGCGATGACCATCGCAGTGCCATTTCTCAATGTCATGAGGAAGCCTAAGTCATCTACAATTCAATCACGAAGTAGCAGTAGTAGTCAGAAGAAAAGGTCCCCTACTTCAGTTGAAATGGGTAGATGTCCAAAGTGTGATGTGAAATTAAAAATAAGTAATCTTGAATCACATTTAATGAAGGTTCATCACCAATCAGAATCAAATGCCAAAGAATTAGCAGAATCGGTAAAAGATGAATAATAGTTCAAGTCAACTGAATTTTGAAAATATATGAGTGAAATTCCTACTACTTCTCTTATTTTAGTGGATATTGTTTTTTTTTCAATTTAGCAGGTTGTTGTTTGAAATCAAAGTAGTGATTTGAACCATTCAGTTACGCAAAGGCATAGAACCCCGCGTCTTGGACCGGAACAGAGAGGAGGGATTAGGATGGCACGAAAATCATCAATGGCAATTCTGTTTCTTGTCGTTCTAGTAGATATGATTGGTTTTGGAATCATCATTCCATTTCTGACCTATATGGTTGCAGGTTTGGCTGAACCTGGCCAGCCAATTGGGCGTTGGGTTGCTGCTTTGATGGCAGCATACGCAGCAGCAATGTTTCTTTTTAGCCCATTTTGGGGTGCTTTATCAGACCGAATTGGTAGGCGCCCAGTCTTGATGGTCGGCTTAGTTGGGAACTCATTCGCGTTCCTTATTTTTGGGCTTTCAAATTCACTTTGGATGGCTTTGTTCGCACGACTTTTTGCTGGCATGGTGAACGCAAATATCTCTGTAACCCGCGCTTATATTGGAGATATTTCAGAACCTCACGAAGTAGCGCGCCGCCAAGGAATACTAGGTGCTGCTTTTGGCGTTGGTTTCTCACTTGGTCCAGCGATTGGAGGTTTTCTTTCAGCGCCGGCTGAGTGGGCTTGGACTTCAGCATTTGTCGGCACTATTTTTGAAACTCATCCCTATTTACTTCCTTGTTTAGCCTCAAGTCTTCTTTCCTTTGTAGGATTCCTATTTGCAACGACCAAACTTGAAGAAAGTTTGCCTAAGTCTGCTCGGAAAACAGTTGAGAAGCGCTCACCAGTTCAAACGCTGAAAACCAATTTTACTAACATAGGAAAAATGTACAACCGACCAGTTGTGTCGCCTATTATGTGGTCTATGCTATTCTTTTGGATTGGTTTCACAATCATGCATGTAGTACTCATTCTATTCACAATGATGGCTGTGTCAGATGGAGGATTTGGGTTTTCTGAGCAGGACAATGGCTGGATTTTTACTTTTGTTGGAATAATTGGAATTATCACTCAAGGTCGTTTAATTGGTCCACTATCAGATCGATTTGGGTCTTCAACCTTGATGTCTTCAGGATTCCTGATTTGTGGTTTGGGATTGGCTATTATTCCGTATGTACCTCCTCATTTAGGTTTGCTTGGACTATTACCTGTGATGGGCTTAGTGGCATTTGGCAATGGCCTTGTCACTCCCTCAAACATGACACTTTTGACTCATGTATCTGGGCCAGAGGAGCGCGGAACGGTAATGGGGGTTAGTGAGTCACTCAGGGCTCTATCCTCTTTTGCAGGAGTAATAATTGGTGGTCTAGTTTGGGATGCTACAGTAAGTAAATCGGGATTTTTTGACTTCCATACGGCATTTTTGTTTTGTGGGATTTTCAGTCTACTAGCTTGGATAGTCTTCCGATTTTCTAATGCTTTCAGAGCCGAAGATGAAATATTAGCTGCTGCTGAGGCATCCTCATGATAGATACAATTCAAGCAATTTCTATGCCGGCTATTGTTTGCCATGGCGGTGCTGGGCACAGCGCTAAAGATCAGCCGGGCGTTGATGCTGCTGTTGGAGCAGGTTGGGATATACTACAATCCGGCGGTACGGCATTGGATGCTGCGTTAGCGGCTGTAGTAATAATGGAAGATGATCCAGCATTGAACGCTGGGACTGGTGGCCGAATAAGATCTGATGGCAGCGTTCAACTCGATGCGGCAGTGATGACAAGTAACGGCCAATTTGGGGCGGTTTCCTGTATTCAACAAACTAGGAATCCAATCCTAGTGGCAGCAAAATTATTGGATAATAATGTCAATATTCTATCCGGTAGAGGTGCTAGAGAATTCGCTGATAACATCGGGATTGCACGAGAAAAGGTGGAGGGCTCTCTAAAACTCACTGGAAATGACACAGTAGGTGCAGTTGCGCGTGATGAAACCGGACTTATTGTGGTGGCATCATCAACTGGAGGTTGCACAGGGATGCCTGCAGGCAGAATCGGAGACGTCCCATTAATTGGCGCAGGATTGTGGTGTGATGAACGAATTGGAATCGCAGCAACAGGAATTGGTGAACAAATAACTCTAAAGATGTCGTCAGTTAGAATAGCTGACAGAATGGGGGAAGGATACGACATTGAAAATGTTCTAAATTGGGGGGTTAATCAATATCCACCAGATGTTGAAGTTGGTTTTATCGCACTGACTACTGAAGGTGAAGGGCTTGGCCTTGCAAATACCAAAATGCCTTGGTCGTCAAAGGTTTGAATGAACCTATTTTCTTGTCCAACCGCCGTTTGCTATTTACGGCTCCCATGTTTTAGGTCCTCACATGCGTGGGGGCGCGAGTGAGGGGACGGGCGCGCGAGTCTATGCTAAATTGCTAGTATTTTCTATGATTCTAGCCTCTTTCACTGCCTTTGCCCCTACTGCAAGTGCTGTTGTTTCGGGTGATTTGGCTATAATATCAGGGATTGAGCCGATTGCTGGTGCAACTTATGACCGTGATACCTCATTTATCTCTCCAAAAGTGCAAATTAAGAACGACATATTCTCCTCACATTCTCCTCGCCAGGTTAAATGGCAAATTTGTTCGGGAGACCATACAACTCTAATTGCGTGTCCAGGAAATTCGAATGAAGGATTTACGAGTACGGGGACAGTATCTGGTTATCAAGTATTGAATATCTCATTCACTAATCTGTATCAGCCATCCCTAACAGGAATCCATACTATCTTTTTCATGTTCTCAGAGAATGACGCTGATCCATCTGATGACATGATATCTTACACATTTAATGTAGAAGCCCCACTTAGAGATATGTCATTGAATCAAATCAATTTTGATGAAACGGAAGTTTACAACAGTGGTACCTCATATCCAATTACCACTGAATTTTATCGCCGTTCATGGCAAGCAGGAGACAACGCAACCTTTGGTTGGGAATTATACAATGAAAAAATATATGCTGATTCAATGTCTTCTGGAGGTCTTCACTCATGCGCAATCTTAGATGAAGGATCGCTAGAGTGCTGGGGTAAGAATAATTTCGGCCAATTGGGATTGGGAGATACTGGGAGCCGATACAGTCCAGTTACACTTTCTCTTGGCGAGGGAAGAACTGCTACAAGTATTGCTGCTGGGGGAAACCATTCGTGTGCCATTTTAGATGATTCATCAGTAAAGTGCTGGGGTTCTAACAATAACGGACAACTTGGTATTGGGAACAATATATTGCAAACCTCTCCAAAAAGTGTCTCATTGGGAGGTAGCGATGCTATCTTGATTGCAAGTGGCGACACCCACTCATGTGTGATTTTGGATAACGGTGAGTTGAATTGCTGGGGTAGGAATATTGAGGGCCAACTTGGATTTGGAAACTTCACAAGCCGAAATACTCCGCTATGGGTAAACCTCACTGAAAATCACACTGCCTCACAAATTACAACCGGTTACCGCCATACCTGTGCAATTATTGATAATGGTTCGGTAAGTTGTTGGGGATGGAATCTTCACGGTCAACTTGGTTTAGGGGTTCCTGATATTTGGGTGAACACTCCTTCGTGGGTTGATTTAGGGGCTGGTAGAACTGCTACTTCCATTTCTGCTGGGATAGCTCATACTTGTGCTATTCTTGATGATGATAATGTGAAATGTTGGGGGTTGAACGATGATGGACAACTTGGGTTAGGTGATTATGATAGTGAAAACATCCCTATTTCTGTAGTATTATCTGATAGCCAAACAGCAACATCAATTGAACTGGGGAATTCTCACTCTTGTGTAATAACTAATTTTGACGCTTTGAATTGTTGGGGTTCTAATGAAGAAGGACAACTAGGTACAGGAGACCTAATCTCAAACTTTTCTTCACAAAATATCTCAATCAATCTGCCTGGTCCAGTTGAATCTGTTCAATTAGGGGGGAGTCACACTTGTGTGATATTGCAGAATCAAATGAGCGGTTGCACAGGAAGAAATCAAGAAGGACAACTTGGAATAGGGCATTTCACTCAACAAGTAACATATTCTCCTATTGATTATGGCGCAGGCAGGTTAATTGTGGCCACCGCTCAGCAAACAACAATTCCTCCACCAGCGACTGATCAACATTGGATTACTGCTCTCCCAGATGTGATTGCACCTTCAACAGGCCAATTTTTATTACGTGCTGGCTTAATTTCATCAGCTGGTGACATGAATGATTGGAACAATATGGATACAATGATGATATATGTCAATGATGATACTGACGTATGGATTGAAAGTATTGAGCCTGCTAGAGGTTCTGGTCAAATTGTAGAGTCAGGTGGCAACAACAATTCACTATATCCTCTAGGTGATGATTCAATTAGAGTAAATGTAGGTAACATCGGCTCAATGTTCATAAATACGTCATTCACACTGAGTATTTTAGATTTGAATGGCACTTTACTGGATGGCCCTAATCCTTGTGATATAGTAATGGAACCTCAAGAATCAGCATCATGTGTCTTCTCAATGCCAGTTATTGGAGACTTAGTTCTGCGCGCAGAATTCCCCGTAGGACTTGATGAATTAGATATTAACCCGTCTGATAATTGGTATGAGGTTGTGGTTAGTAGTCGCCATAGGCCCGCTTATCCTACTATTATCTATCCACAAGAAGGTGAGAGGTTTGATAGTGGGGATTCGATTTTATTCATTGGTCAAGTGAGTCAATATTCAGCCATGCCGATGAATTTCACTTGGCGCTTGAATTATGAAGAGGTCATCGGTTATGGGCAAACAATCAATGCTGGTTTACCGATGGGTGAATGGTTAGTAACACTGACTACAAGAGATGCCCAAGGACAAGTAGAGACTGGGATTAGGAATATTAGAGTCCAGAACAGAATTTCCATGGTTTATGAACCGTGGGTTATAGGTGGTGAATCAGTACTAGACGAACAAGTCAACTATGTGTTCAATGAACCTGAATATCCGCCCTCTAGTTTTGATTATACCATGGTACGAGAAGCGGGTCTCTCGGTGTTGAGAATAATAGATTTTGATATTGACCCTTCCCTAGCTGGTGTCACAGACCCAGGTATAGTTTTCACAGACTCATGGATTTCACTCACTGGAATGATTCCCGATGGGCTGGATCGCGAATCAATACAACTCTTCAGAATGGAATCCAAGACTACAACAGCAATCAGTGAATTAGAATTCCCTTCAATGTATGAAATCAATAGTGAGAATGATACTCTACATATTTATGATACAGATTTTTCCAATGGAATTTACTTAATCGCTGGGGATTTAATTCCAGCAGATGTAGGTCTTGATAATCTTTCCACAGTACAACTTCCAGGTGGTTCACTTAGGCTTGAGTGGGAGCCTACAGGTGACCTTGACAATCCGTATTTTGGTGGATGGCGTGTTTATCGTAGATTGTCATTCCCATTCTTTTGGCCATTTCAGAATAATTCACAGTTCCAGTCAGTAATCGGAACTGAAGTGTCTGATATTGAGCCACATGGTACTTTTTGGAATGACCCTGCTCCGCTTCTAGATGGGACTTGCGTATCTTATCTAGTAATGGCAATTGATAGACAGGGTATACCGGATTATTCACATGGGGGTGCAGTAGGATGGAACGGAAATTCAGTAGAATGGCAGTGCGGAGATGCAGCCCCACCTAATGTTCAGGTGGAGAACATAGCCCACGTAGTATCTTTCAATAATAGTTCAGGCCAGAATATTCATCATGTAGATATTTCTTGGATATGGCCTGAGTTTGGTGATGAGGATAATATCACTTGGCAATTGTATAGGGTTGATCTAATTCCTTCTGATTTGACGTGGATTGAACCAATTGAGACAGATATCTGGGGAGAACCAGGAACTGTTGGAACATTCCACCAAAAAGAGGACCGATTCCGAAATGGGATTGAGAAAGGACACATTTACCATTACATTCTAGTGCCTATGGATGATGTTGGGAATGTTGATTATTCCCCACTACAGGGTAATATTGAGACGGTTGATGTAGGCAATCAATTTTGGGACCATAATAGCGATTTAATCCCCCTCCCTCCATCAGAGGAACCCCCACCATATGGGGTGGAATGGTTTGGTGAAGTGCTAGATTACTGGGGTATAGGAGTTTTTAGAACGAGTGCAATGATGGCTTTCGCGATTCTTCTTCTTAACATCGTGATGTTACCAGTCATCATTAATCAAACACGAGGGGTCCGTCGTCGAGTTAAACGTGATAAGAGAAAGCATCAATTGCGACAAGAAATGTTAGATGCTGAGGATATGGCGGATGACCTTGAAGATATATTTAATTAAATAATTTAGAATAATACCAAATGAGAAAAGGTAATTTCTTATCTATCTTTGAGTAGGCAATAATGGCGCGACGTGGGAGATTCGAACTCCCGAGGGTAAACCCACCGGATTAGCAATCCGGCGCGATGGCCAGGCTATGCGAACGTCGCAACGGGACTGCCGACCTGCCAATCCGTCTTAAGCCGAACGGAGGTAATAGTGAATCATTCTTCCTCACCATCATCTTCTAGTAATTCCGCAGGCAATCTAGCTACACCAATGATTTCATCTGAGAATTTATTTCCGCGCTTCCCATCTTTATTGCGTTCTCTCAGTTCCATCAGTCGGGTACCACGAGTTACTCTACCAGTGGTTTCTTTGGTTTCTGAGGCTCTGATTCTAATCATCATCCCACTATTTGCGAGAAGGAATAATTGATCATCTAAGTCAGGGATTTGCCTGACAGCGACGATTTCATCATCATCATCAATTAGCATTGTCTTTACACCTTTAGCACCGCGCTTCGTACGTCGATAACCGTCAGTCTTCATCTTTGGGCCATTCTCTTTGTCAACTTTCTGAACACCCTCACTATCAAGGTCAGGGATTTTTCCTGCAGTACCCATCTTGGTTCTCTTACCCATTCCATGGCGACTAACAGTTAGGATGTATGTTTCTGGATTATTAGTCACAATCATTCCAGATACTCCATCATCTGCCATATTGAAGCTCATTCCTTTTACGCCTTGAGAAACTCGGCCTTGTGCTCTAGCCTCATCACCGAAGAATCTGCACGCCCTTCCTTTGGCTGAGATGAAAACGACTTCATCTCCCGTTCTAAATGTCCTTACTGCCACTAATGCATCATCGTTCACCAACTTGATTGCGTACTTTCCATTTCGGTTGATTTTTGCATACTCGGAAAGTGCAGTTCGTTTTGCTCTACCATTTTTAGTGGCAAACATGAGATATATTCCATCATGGTTTTCCAGCATATCACGGTTGATAGGTAATATCGCAACAACATTCTCCTCGTCGCGGAATCCTTCTAACAAGTTCTTCACATGTCTCCCCTTTGCTTGTCTGCTAGTTTCTGGAGTTTCCCAGGCACGTAATCCGTAGACTCTACCCTGATCAGTGAAGATTAGCAACCTATCCTTTGAGAAACATGCGTGCACACTTTGAGGGACATCCTCATCTTTTGTGGTGACGCCTTTGAGTCCAGTCCCTGCTCGATTTTGTAATCTAAATGACTCAATAGGTGTGTGGCGTAGATAATTCTCTTGAGAGAGGGAAATCACAATTGGCTTCTCTTCAATGAGATCTTCTCGGTCCATTGAGAGGGGCATTGGGTCAATATGGGTTCTGCGTGTGTCCCCGTGTCGGTTAGTGATTTCTTGAAGTTCATCCATTACAATAGTCAATATTTCTGTTCTACTTCCAAGGATTTCGTTATACCTTTTTACAGCAATTGCCAATTCTAATTGCTCTTTCTCTAGTTTACCAACAGACTGCTTAGTCAACCGACCTAGCGGCATTTCGTAGACAGCCTTGGTTTGAATTTCACTCATTCCATATTTGTCGGATAAGCGTAAATGGACTTCAGAATAATCTTCACAATCCCTAATAATATCTGTGATGTCTCTACCATGCTTAGCAACAATCAACAATCCTTCTAACAGATGGATTCTCGCCGCTGCCTTGGCCAATTCAAATTGAGTTCTTCTCTCAATGACCCCTTCGCGATGACGAACCCAAGTGTGTAAAATTATTGACAATGTTAGTTGAACTGGTTGACCATTGATTATTCCCATCATGTTAGCTGAATATGATTCTTGTAATCGGCTTGACTTGTAGAGTTGGTTGAGAACCGCGTGTGGGTCAGCATTCTGCTTGACCTCAATTACAACACGAATACCTTCTTTGGATGATTCATCTCGTATATCTCGGATACCTTTGACCTGCTCACTGCTTACGAGTTTAGCAATCTTTTCTAGCATTTCTGATTTTTTAACTTGGTATGGGATAGCGCTAACAATAATTTTCTTTTCAGCCCCATTCTCTTCTACAATACAGTTACTCCTAACATGAAATTTGCCATGGCCTGTCTCATACATATCCTGGATACCGTCAATCCCGTAAATGGTTGCACCAGTTGGGAAATCAGGGCCTTGAATCAGTTTCATATATTCACCGACGCTAATATTAGGTGGTGTGTCTGGATTCTTACTATCCAGCTCAGTTTCTAGAATAACGCCGATATGCATTTTGATAGCGGCGGTCATTTCATTGAGATTGTGTGGGGGGATTTTTGTTGCCATCCCAACTGCAATTCCATCACTACCGTTGAGCAATAAATTTGGCATTCCAGCAGGTAATACAGTCGGTTCGCTTTCAGAATCATCAAAATTAGGTTGGAAGTCAACCGTATTTTTCTCAATATCTGCCAGAAGGCTGTTTGCTAATCTGTCAAGGCGACTTTCTGTATATCTCATTGCAGCAGGAGGGTCTCCGTCAATACTGCCAAAGTTTCCTTGCCCGTCAACAAGAGGGTATCGTAAACTGAAATCTTGTGCCATGCGAACCATGGTGTCATAAATTGAAGAATCACCATGAGGGTGGAATTTACCCATTACTTCCCCAACTGAGCGAGCAGATTTGGTAAACGTTTTCTCATGTGTGTGGCCACCGGCATGCATACCATACAGAATTCTGCGATGTACTGGTTTTAGCCCATCACGTACATCTGGTAAAGCACGCCCGATAATTACCGACATAGCGTAATTGATGTAACTCTCTTTCATTTCCTCGCCAATTTGGTGGCCTATGACCCGGCCGATATTTTGCTCTCTTACTTCGTCTTCAGATGTCAAGGTTAGTCACCTCCATTGCGTGTTTTTCGATAAATGCCCTTCTTGACGGCACATCCTCACCCATCAATATTTCAAACATATTATCTGCCTCTAATACATCTTCAACTGAAACTTTGAGAAGAGTCCTCTCTTCTGGATCCATTGTAGTGCTCCACAATTGGTCTGGGTTCATTTCACCAAGACCTTTGTATCTCTGGATGGTAATCTTAGCATTTGGTTTGTCGGCCGTTAATTCTGTGATGTGATGGTCTCTTTCTTCATCACTATAAGCGTAGCGAGACTCTCTTCCTCTGCTAACTTGGTATAATGGTGGTTGAGCGATGTAGACATTCCCGTTGGTCACGGCATCTTTCATGTATCGCCAGAAGAATGTCAATATCAAAGTCCTAATGTGGGCACCGTCAATATCAGCATCTGTCATGATGATTAGGCGACTGTAACGTAATTTTTCAGGATTGAAGAAGCCGTCATCCGGTTCCGACGGCATCCCATTTTCATCTAATTCATTTTCGTCATCATCATGATTTTTATTGCCAACACCTGCGCCAAATGCTCTAATCATTGTCTGAATCTCATTGTTTTGAAATACTCTAGCCGGGTGTTTTTGCTGTCTTTCAACATTGAGAATTTTCCCTCTAAGTGGTAGAATCGCTTGAGTTCTACGATCACGTCCGGTCTTTGCGGAACCACCTGCCGAATCCCCTTCGACTATGAATATCTCACACTCACTAGGGTCTCTGGATTGGCAGTCTGCTAATTTCCCAGGTAATCCACCACCTTCTAATACGCCTTTGCGTCGAGTTAATTCCCTAGCCTTTCGAGCTGCTTCTCTAGCTTTACTTGAGAGAATCCCCTTGTCAATAATCATCCGGCCAGTTGTCGGGTTCTCTTCCAAATATTCGCCTAATTTTTCATTTACAATGGCTTCAACGATTCCTTGTACTTCACTAGTAACTAATTTGTCCTTCGCTTGTGATGAAAAAGATGGGTCGGGGTGTTTGATACTGACCACTGCAGTCAAACCTTCGCGTATATCATCCCCTGAAAGGTTCCCTGCTTTTTTGAGAAGCCCTCTTGAATTACCATAGGTATTGATTGTTCGAGTGAGTGATCCACGCAGCCCAGACATATGGGTGCCGCCATCACGATTACGGATAATGTTAGTATAACATTGAATTTTTTCAGAGTATGCATCTGACCATAGTAATGCAATGTCTGCTTCGACAAGTTTCCCATCGCTATCTTCGCGAGAACCGATAAGCCGGATGACTTCCGGGTGAATGCTGACAGCCCTCTCACCCAAATGGCGAACAAATTCCGCAATCCCTCCTTCGTATTTGTGGCTAACCTTTTCTTTTCCAGACACTTCATCAGTCAGATTGATTTCTAATCCACCATTGAGGAATGAAGTTTCACGAAGCCGTTCGTCCATTCTATCATATTCAAATTCAGTGACATTTGAGAAGAATTGCAGATCTGGCATAAAGTGGATTGTGGTCCCTGTCTCATCGCTATCACCTACTTCTTTGACATCGTACTGGGGGTCACCTGCACGGAATTCTTGTTGCCATATTTTCCCATCACGATGAATGGTCATTATCAGCCATTCAGAAACGGCATTTACTGCTGAAACGCCAACTCCGTGTAATCCACCTGATACTTTGTAGGCCTCATTGTCAAACTTACCACCAGCATGTAAACTGGTCATTACAACAGTAGCAGTGCTAATCCCTTTATCGGGGTGGATTCCTACAGGGATTCCTCTCCCATAATCTCTCACTGATACCGACCCATCTGCTTTGATTACTACATCAATAACATCGTTGTGACCGGCTAAGTGTTCGTCAACTGCGTTGTCAACAACTTCCCAAATACAACGGTGCAACGCTTCACCATTATCAGTTTCACCAAGATACATCCCTGGTACTTGTCGAACGGCTTCTAGTCCCTCAAGAACTTGAATTGTGCCTTCATCATATTTGTCTTCCATTGAAATCACATCTCGCCTCTCAGGGGGTATCTTAGATACCCCCTGTGTATTTTAAAGCCGCCGCTCTTCGGTTCATAAACCCTGCCCCCAAAATATGCTAAATATAGCGATTCAAAAACCCTCAAATTTACCTGTTTTTCCAACCATTCCCCTTATCAAAAAAGGGTATGCGGGTCAGGGTTCAAAATATTTGTCAGACAGTATGGTTAAACAGAGGGCTTTAGTGGCGGCCACGATGGCCCTTCCGCTCGTATGTATTGTACTCGGTGGAAACACAGTTCAAGAGGTGTTGAAGCAAGCAGAGCAAGCAACTGCAGAAGGAGGTGAACTGATTGAAGTGCGCTTTGATAAATTGTATGTTCAACCAGTCAATGTCACAGTTCAAAATATCGATGGGGTTGACGAAACTTCAACGGAATATGTTGCTAGAGAAATTAGCGAGGTTAACATTGATGAGGCCATTAAACAGCTAAAAAAAGGTATTGATAAACCAGTCCTTTTTACTTGCCGATCAAAGAAAGAAGGAGGGGGTTTCCCTGATGATGAAGAAGCGAGAATTGGAGTACTAGAACAAGCAATTGTTAGCGGTGTTTCTTGGATTGACATTGAAATTGGGATAGAGCCTAAAGCACGCGCATCCCTGTTAGAAGCAGCCAAAGCTTCTGGGGTAACTGTGGTTGCATCTTACCACGACCTAGAGTCAACTCCTTCATCAGATGATATAGTTGAGCAACTTGAAGCAAATAGTGATGCAGGGGATATCATCAAGCTTTGCTATCACACTAGGCATCATGACGATGCTCTTAGTATCTTTGAGGCTGGTTGGAAATTACGTAATTCTGATAATTCATATTCGCTCATGGGTCAAGGAATTGGCGGCGATTGGCCTCGGATTCATGCTCCACTTCTAGGGCAATCTATGGTATTCTCAACTCTTCCAACTGAAAAGCCTGACTTTACACTTACCGATAAGGGATTGATAAATGTCCGTGATCTCATGATTGCTTGGGAAATGCTCGGGGATTCTGAAGAATAATTACATCCCTTTGCAATCTGATGATTATCAATAAATTAGGTTAATTCAATTTTATTGGAGGTGGTGGTTTGGTCGCCTCAGTTTCTAACATCGGCATCAAGTCAACACCTTGATTTCCTTCACTACCAGCGCCAACACCCGCTCGTTGATATCTAGAATGCATAATGATTGGAGCAGCAATCAGCATCACGAATAATCCTCCACAAACCAGCGCGACAGTGAAATTTGGCAGCGTAAGTCTTTCTTCAGTCATGATGGTGATATCCACTGAAAAATTACGATGCGGTGCAGGGGTATCACTATCTCGCATATTGTCCCATCCATCTACAATTAGGTACATCCACTGCGTTTCTTCTTCTGCAAGCCCAAAGAATCCACCAGAAACTTCGTCATGGTCAAGGCTAACTGCAAAATCAGTTGCTTTCTCACCCTCATATGCGTGAACATCTCTGTAAGGCATCCAAGCGGATATGTCTCTCCACTCGGGGGGTATCATGTTGAGCATGTCGCGATTCTCCCATACTCGCATTTCGTAATCACTTCGATAATAATTCCAGTCGTATTTTTTGATGAGATAGAAATCTACCATGGGTGCTTCTAGGTAATTACTAGAATTTTCAGAATGGGTTACAACACAAAATGTGTAACGATAACCAGAAGTTAGGTTGAGACGTAAGCCAGATGCAGTATCGTTTTTCACCTCAAAAGAAGCGTGAAAATCAGTTCGCAGTGCTTTCAATTCACTATTGTTGCGAATATTGTCACCAATACTATCACCCCAAAATGAGTCTTCTTGAAATCCTCTATCATCATCATTTTCATTAAAGATCATATTATCTGAAGCCCCAGTTAGATTGAAACTACTGACTTCTTGATGCCATTTCCCTGCTTGTTGTGAATCGTAAGTACAGTTTGAGGCTGCTTCCACCCCAGTAATAGAAAATGCACTTGGTAATGATAGTAAAATTGGCGTGATAAACAGCAAGAATAACATCAGCGATAGGTTTTTTCTCGCCAAATCAGGTCTTCTCACGCACATCGCAATGGTCACCTTCGCTTTCGCGAAGTCACAGGACGCACATAACCCGATTCCTCGCTACGCCGATCTCGGCTTGTCAGATGTTTAGGTTTAGGCGGCGGCGCATGGTGGTCCATACCTAGGACTCCTCCTTCTGTTTCAACAGTAGATACATCGTATGCTTCTTGCCTATCTCCTGCATCTTCTTCAATTTCTGTTGGTTGGCGCATCACTAACCATCCTAGAAGAAGTAGGACAACAAGCAGTGCACCTAACATCAAACCACTACTCTCAGCTTTTGGAAGTAATGAGTCGAGGCTGAAATCAGCAAGTGAATCATCTTGCTCAGATGGATCTCTAATCCGGAGTGGGTAGCCTTTCTCAGTACAAACACCAATTCCATTGCAGACCTTGAGTGCTACGTATATCTCGCCAGGTTCTGACCAATTTACTACTACGACTCCAATACTATTTTGCTCAATCCAGTCGTTGGTGTTGTCACCATCAGCATCAACATCAAAACGGTCATCAATATCCCAACTGTACTGTAATGCCAAATCGCCTACAATTGATTCACTGATATCGTGG
>Ga0302132_10000571_pt1 | contig 20876 bp, 15 predicted proteins | sample CB9_321_MG_FD_203113 | JGI IMG/M metagenome (GOLD analysis project Ga0302132, IMG submission 203113) | Marine microbial communities from Western Arctic Ocean, Canada - CB9_32.1 | ecosystem: Environmental > Aquatic > Marine > Oceanic | place: Canada: Western Arctic Ocean | collected 2017-09-19
TCAAGGTGAGAAACAGGGCCAATTCCCGAAAGCATCAGCAGCTGGGGCGATACAACCGCACCCGCCGACACAATCACCTCGCCAGCCCGAACCTCGAACCTCTCACCTCCGGACTCCACCACCACACCGACCGCGCGCCCGTTTTCGATGATGATCCTATGTGCCCGGCTATCGGCTCTTATTGTCAAATTCAGTCGATGCCGAATGTCGGCAAGGTACCCTATCGCCGTACTTATCCGAACGTTATTGACATTGTTGAACGCCAATGGACCTACGCCGGTTGAATCGGGCAAATTATGATCAGGACAATCAGGAAAACCAGCGGAGCGACAGGCGTCATAGAACGCCCTTTGAGCTGGCAGCCAGTCTTCTCGTTTCGGCCGAACGCAACTGATTGGTCCACTGGTGCCGTGAAAATCGCCTCCAAAGTCGAGATCGTTTTCCGATCGACGGAAGGCTGAAAGCAGCTTCTGATATGACCATTGATCCAAGCCTGCCTCTGCCCAGGAGTCATGGTCTTCGGGTGCGCCGCGCAGGAATATCTGGCCGTTGATAGCCGAAGATCCTCCAACTGCGCGACCTCTCGGCAAGATTATCGGGCCGGAAACATCGGTGCCCTTCGCAGTGTAATTCCAGTCGTGCTGATTGACGGACTGTCCATTCACGTCACCGCGGCCTGACCTCAATCCCGGTGGCATCGTGCTGATGTCGGGGTAATCAGGACCGGGCTCAAGTAACAGAACGCTGTGTTCGGGATTTTCAGACAATCTGGCAGCCAGTATGGACCCGGCGGAGCCCGCTCCTACTATCAACGTGTCGTACGTCAATGAAGAGTCCCTTCTTGCCCTTCTGGGCTCTTATGCTCGCCGGTCGTCACGAATACTCGGTCAGTTTGCGAGCGCACCACCACACTCACAAGCTAGTGGCGCTCACATCTGGCACGCACTAACATGCGCCCAGAACTAGCCAGAACTAAACGGGAGAGGGAGAGTCGCTGCCGAGTCCCCAGTAAGGTCGCAGGGCAGCGGAATGATCACTCCACGGGGGCGCCGCGGAGTCGGTCACTACCTTTCCTTGAGTCGAGGGTTGGCCCACTCGTCGAGCCCCATCGAGGCGATAAACAGCCCGGTGAAGAGCACTACGAATATCACGATGGGCGGTCCCCACCACCACCACATTCCACGGATGAGGGCGTTGTAGAAGTCCTGCCAGAACAGGATGTTGCCCAGTGTTGAGATATTGGCAGGCCCCAGACCCAAGAACTCGAGGCCCGTCGCTGCCAAGATGGAACCGAGCAACGATCCCACGAATGAAGCGAGAATGTAGGGCATAAGATTCGGCATCAGCTCTTTGAAGATGATGGTCATGTTGCTCTCACCCGAGAGTTTCGAGATCTCTATAAACGAGCGCTCGCGTAGTGTCAGCACCTGCGCGCGAATCACTCTTGCAGGTCCCATCCAGGCAAACATAGCGATGATGAGCGCCATCATTTCCAAGCTCACTATGCGCACGGCGCTCGCGAGCACGATCAGCACCAGCAAACTGGGGATCGTCAACATCACGTCCGTGAAGCCACGCAATATATTGTCTACGAAGCCTCCGAAGTAGCCGCCTACAAGGGCGACTGTCACCCCGAAGGCGACGCCGATGGCGCCTGCGAGGATCCCGACCCGAAGCGTCGCAGGCGTGGCTTCCATCAGCCAAGCCATCATGTCGCGACCCTGCGCATCGGTACCAAGAAGATGCCCCGAACTGGGACTCAGGCCCAGCGGGGATGAGCCGACCTCCGTAAGGCCAAGGTCGACGAATACCGGACCGACGTAGCCAAATAGAACCACAACCAGAACCAGCCCCAATCCGACCACGAGCTTCAGGTTGTCGCCGGCGAAGGTCCTAGCGCGGGAAAAATATCCGGCGGTTAGCGTCTCGTCGTTGCGCTTCTCGAGAGTTGATTCCGTCACTTATCGCCCCTTGTACGAGATTCTCGGGTCGAGAATCGGATAGATGAGATCCATGATGAACAGAACTACCGCTGTAGCAGCGATAATCATGAGCACGATGCCCTGGATCAGGAAGAAGTCTTGCTGACCAATTGCATTTCGGAGCAACAGGCCCAGTCCAGGGTAGGAGAAGATCACTTCGAGAAGAACCTGACCCGAAATGACGCCGCCCAGAGCGAGCGCAAGCGCGGTGGTCTGTGGCAGAAGAGTGTTGCGGATTCCGTAGTCGAGAAACAGACGACGTTCCTTTAAGCCCTTGGCGTCGGCCAACTGTATGAAGTCTTCACCGCCCACGGTTACGATCATCGCCCGCATGCCCAATCCCCAGAAGCCGATGGCAGCGATGATGATCGAGAAGGCCGGAAGAATGGCGTGGTAGATCATGTTAGAGATCGTTTTCCAGTCAAAGGCGGGGATTAGACCATAGTCAACCCCTGCGCCGAGAGGGAACATCTGCCATGACAGGCCGAAGCTGAATATGAGCATGAGGCCGATCAGGAAATATGGAATCGCCGCTGTGCCCATGAAAAAGGGCAATAAATACCGCAGGAGAGTTGGTGAGCGTCGCCAGGCGATGAGGGCACCCAAAGTTGAACCGATCAGGGCCGAGATAACCGTGGCCGTGCCGATAAGCACAATCGTCCAAGGAGCAGCGCGCATAATTTCATCGCTTACACGCGAGGGGAACCGGGACAGCGAGAAGCCAAGATCGCCTTTCAACGTGTTTACGATGTAGCCGGTGTACTGTCTCCACAAAGGCTTATCTAGCCCGAATCTTTTCTGATAAGACTTAACGATCTCATCGATATCTCCTATATTGTCCCCGCTGAGAGTCTGCATCTGGAGGACCTGCTGCTCAATAGGGTCGCCAGGAGCGAGTCGGGGAAGAAAGAACACCAAAGTAGCGGCAACCCATATCATCACTATAAAAATTACGAATCGCTGGATTATGTATATGGGGGTCAATCGGGCTACCTTAGCTAAACAAGAGTGAAATCATCGTCCGAATCAATGAAACGAAAGTATACATAATTATAAATTCGCTGCGATTTATGATTATTTTCGCCTAAATATACATAATTTTATTGGGTCTGGTCCTAACATATTCTCAAATTGAGATATACACGTAGACATTGTTGCTGTAATCGTTTATTGTCTCAACCGCGTGGTCTATTCATGCACAAGGACTGCATTCAGGTCCTAATTCCTCCTCAAAGCACTTGATTTTGTGGAGACTAGGATTTTTATCAGTAAATCATAGAAATCGATGTTAAACCTCTGAAGGGGGTACTAAGTTGAGTATACGCACGCCAAGCGTCCGCATACGCCTATCGTGGCTGTTGCTGTTCGCGGCACTGGCAGTCATTGTTGGCTGTAGTAGTGACAATGAGGCCGTACCGGCGACAACCGCATCACAGCCAGTGGCGACAACCGCACCACAGGCCGATGCTACAAAAGCGCCGCCAGCCAAGGAAGAGCCTGCTACCCCAGCGGGCTTAGCAGAGCTAAAAGACGTGCCTCGTAACAGGACGTTGGTCTTCACACACTGGAGCGGCTCTTACCGCACGCAGCACGATAACGTTGAAAACTTCAACTCGTGGCTGCCAGGAAATAGCCACTCTCGTCAAGCCCAGAACAAAGGGCAGACCGAGTACATGTTCTACACGAACCTGAACAATGGTGAACTTATCCCATGGCAGGGAGAGTCGTTCGAATACAACGACACCTTCGACTCGATTGACGTTGTCTTACGAGACGGCGTGAAGTGGTCCGATGGTGTGGCGTTCACAGCAAACGACGTGAAGTTCACGATCGATATGGTAATCGCCAACTCGCCTGACCTGAACCGTTCGTCCGCTTGGTTGGACATGATTAAAGATGTGGTCGTCGACGACGATCTCCACTTTACGATCAACCTGAACCGTCCGGACCCAAGATTCTTCATCAACCAGTTCGGCCTCGGGCACGAGAACCACACGGCTATCGTCGCGAAGCACGTCTGGGAAAACGAAGACCCGCTTACTTTCACCAACTATGACCCGGCAAAGGGCTGGCCTTTGGGCACCGGTGCATTCGAGTTGGTAAGGACGACGCCGGAAGTACAAATTTACGACCGTCGCGCCGAATGGTGGGCAGCCGATACCGGCTTTAGTGACTGGCCAGAAGTTGAGCGACTCATGTACATCCCAGTGGCTGACGATGATGTTGCCGCTCAGTTGTACATCGCGAATCAGCTTGACTACGGTCCACCCCTTCTAAAGGGTACGTTCGAGGCCGCCAGAGGCAGGAACTCCGCTCTCAGGTCCTTCAATAACGAAGGTCCTTCATACGGAGCTGCAGACGGCTGTAACTTTGTGATGATCTTGAACAACCAGAAGAAGCACTTCGATAATGCTGACGTTAGGTGGGCTATCAACCTCGGTATCGACCGAAATGAACTCACCAACTTGGCATATGAGGGCGGCATGCCGCCTGTGACCGTGCCGATCTCGTCTTACGGAGTCAAGCAGTACCTGCCGTTGATGCAAGACATCATCGACGAGTACGACCCCGCTGGATTCAGCCTCGATAGATCCGCAGCGCGGATGGAAAAAGCTGGTTACAGCAAGGACTCTGGTGAATACTGGACTAAGGACGGCGAGAAGGTTGAAATAACCCTCGAGATTCCGTCTTGGATGCGACCTATGGGTCCAGTCCTAGAGAAGCAGCTGCAGACAGCTGGTTTCGACATCGTCTTCAAACAGGGTGAGCCAGCAACCATTGGTGATCGCATGCGAATGGGTGAAACCGAAGTCATCTGGGTACAGTGTGGTTCTATCAACGAGCCGTACGACACCTTCAAGTCCTACCACTCCAAGAACTCCGCACCTGCTGGTGAGGAATACGCCGGAGCGGTACAGGGCGGACGATACGAAAACGATGAGATGGACGCCATCCTGGACGAAATGGAAGGCATGATCCACTCACCAAACAACGAGAGGTACGTCGAGCTGGCCCGTGGAGCTATGGACTTGTTCCTGCGTGACATGCCGGTGATTCACTTGGCCGAAGAGCGGCACGTGATTATCCAGAACGAAAACTACTGGAAAGGCTGGCCTGGTGTTGAAGACCCATACGTGGCGCCTTACCCACCATGGAACGCCCACTACCTGATCACGCTGAACCTAAAAGCGACAGAGTAACGGGTAGTCCCGTAACTAAAAAATGTACGATGAAAGAGGGTCCCGGGCTGCCGGGACCCTCTTTTTTTGTAACGAGCTGAACAGTTAGCACACGACAGGTGGCCGACCGCAGATGACAGATCGAAGTTTCAACGTAGCCCCCTGGGTCATACTAATAGTCCTAGCCGCAGGTTCTCTGATCACGGCCTGCAGCGAATCGACTATGGCCACACCAACGGTCACGCAAACGGTCATCCCCGATCCGGCCGTCACTGGATCGACTCCGCAAGATGGCATCGTGCCGTTCACCAACATTACCCGTGAGGCACTGGGCGACAACGCGTTCGTGAACAACTGGCATCCGGGCGTGGCGATATTCGACTACGACCGTGACGGCGACATGGACTTCTACATCACCGCTGCCGACGGGACTTGGAACAAGCCCGAGGCGCCGGGTGGCCCCAATCTGCTGTTTCGCAATGATGGCGATGGTGTTTACACAGAGACTGCTGTCGAAGCCGGGGTAGACGCCTTCGCAAGCCACAGCACAGCGCCGGCAGCATGCGATATCAACAACGATGGTTTCCAGGATCTCTACGTTGCCTCCTACGGCAGGATCGACGACGATCTGGACTACCGCTCGGTAGATGAGGTTCCCGGCCTCCGTTATTCCGTAACGGATCGGCTGTTCCTGAACAAGGGAGACGGCTCGTTTGAAGACATCACCGTTTCGGCCTTCGGCGATGCTGTCAATATTCGGTCCGCCATCACGGTTGCCTGCGACGACGTCGACGGGGATGGTTGGCTTGATCTGTTTGTTGGGAACCGTGCAGACCAGGACTTCATCCGGTTCGACGATCCGCGGCATCATGGGCAATACAACGTGCTCTACCGCAACAACGGAGATCTCACCTTCACCGACGTGACCGAGGAGGCGGGTCTGATAGGGCCTCAAATCCTAATGTTGAACCCTGAGGGCGTGCCGATCGAGTCGAGAGATCCATGGACCGGCGAGCTGACTCGAGGCTACGACGCCAATGTGCGTGATGAGCTGGGCAACCTCGTCGGTGATCCCACCGGACAAACGCTAGCCACTCTCTTCTTCGACCACGATAACGATGGTGACCCCGACCTGTGGATTGCCGACGATGGAGACACCCTTAAGGTTTATCGCAACGACTCTTCGGACGGTGCGATTATGTTCACACCGATCGAGAAGGAGATGGGGATCGACAAAGTAGGCTCCTGGATGGGCTTCGCTGTCGGCGACTACGATGGCGACCAGGATCTAGACATATTCGTCACCAACATCGGATTTCACTTCCTTCTCGCCGAGAAGCCTGCTGTTCCGTCCGGCGACTGCGCCTACAGCCAGCAGTATGGCTGGGGGACCTGCTATCACTACCTGCTGCGCAACGATGGCGTCAGGGACGTGCCTGAGGTAGGTACTGTGGGCGTCTTTACGAACGTCGCGTCGGAGACGACAGTCAAACCCAGCAAGGCTATGCCGCCTGCTTCTCTTGAATCGTCGAACATCCTCCCCGTATGGGGCGATGAGAAGCCGGAGGGCTTATCTGCCTACGACTTCGGGTTCGGGACAGTCTTCTTCGACTATGATAATGACGGTGACCAGGATCTGTACTGGCTCGGGTCAATCGGTCGGGGCGAAGGTCCCAACGGCGAGATGTACCAAGGTGCCGGGCGCATGCTGCGCGGAGATGGTGTGGGATCGTTCGAAGATATTACGGTTGAGTCACGCCTTATCGACATTCAGGGGGTGGACTACTCCATCACTAACCCCGACGACCCCGATTTCGACGCTGAGAAGCAGCGCATGGACCCGCGGTTCCACGAGAATGGCAAGGGGCTTGCTAGTTGCGATCTAAACGGCGATGGATACGTGGATCTGATAGGGACCAATAGCAACGGTCCGCTCTTCCTCGGACCACAGATTATCGACTTCTTCCCTGGTCCCTTGTTCGTTTGGCAGAATGGTGGCGGTGACGGTCACTGGATCTCGCTTCGACTGAAGGGTCGGATGGCAGTCGACGGCACCGGCAGTAATGCCGACGGCGTGGGCGCGCGGGTGTTCGTAACAACAGATGTTGGCGGCGAGTCACACACGCAGGTAAAGAATGTCCTCGCTAGCTCCACATTCCTCGGGATGAGCTGTCTGGACCTGCACTTCGGGCTGGGTGAGGCGACGAATGTGAACGAGATATCGATCCTGTGGCCAAGCGGCGTACGGCAAATCTTGACAGATACAGACGTCGATCAAGTTCTCGAAATCGTTGAGCCAGCAGCCGAGTAGAGCGAACTACGGTGCGTTGATAGTAACGGGCAACCGTATGAGGCTCTTACTCGAATCCGGGTCTGCAATCCACAACGCTTCCCCATCGAACGCAATCTGCTCGGGATTAATGTTCACGTGCCAGCGATCTGTAATAGTGCCACCAGGAGTAACGCGAATCACCTCACGCCGCTCCGTATCTCCTACCCATATGGCATCCGCTGAAGTCGCGATACCGGCAATCTCGGCAACTACTTCAAACTCCGATTGACTGCCGTCGGAAGGATCAATGCGCAACAGTTGATCTGGTGCGGAGCCGTGAGCCCAGATGGCTCCCGCGCCCCACACAACAGGGTTGTCAATGGCTCTGATTATGCCTGTCTCGACGGCATCGGCATCAACTTGCACCAGGCCGCCCGGGCCATAGATCCACGCCCGCTCTGCGTCAGAGACGATTCCGGAAGTCACGTTGAGCACGTCGCGCTCCAACTCAAATCCAGAATCACTTACTCTCCCTACGATTCTGCGTCCAATAGCTTGCACCACAACCCAGACACCATCAGTGGCTGGTGCCAGCCCCAACACCCTCCCAGGCACAACATGTTCGATTGGCTCGCCGTCGACCGGTACCTGAAGGACAGTTTCCTTATCGGTGCCGACCCAAATGTCGCCTGCGGAAACCGTTAAATGAACTGGCTTCGCTCCCAATGGAAGATCACGAACAACCTGCCCGTCGAGTGACAGTGCTAGGAGGCGCTCTCCGCCCGCGTTCAGTCCCAAGATCCTAGTCCCATCGAAGGTCAGCTGCGAGACCTCACCATCCGAGAGTTCGCCAGCAGCGATCCGAACCGGCTGCACGTCTCCCATCGCCTCATGGGGATAATAAATCCAAATCCCGGCGGTGTCCGTTTGACCGCAGACCCGCCAGCTGCCACCAATGCGGCACATGACGAATATCTCAGGCGAAGCGGCACCCTCGGATCGCAGGCAAGCGTATCTGTAGTTGTCCTTGCCGTCTTCGGAGAAAGAGTGGCGCGCTATCTGTCTCGTGACCTTGACGACTGCTGTCTCATCACTCTGAACTGGAAGCTGGACAATCCGCTCGTAGAGTCCGCCTCTGTCCGGACTGAAGGGCTCGAATTTCACTGATCCTTCCGCGTCGTCCACCGACAAGACGCGGAAGGCCACCTCACCGCCGAACGGTCCGCGACATGGCAGCGTCGGATCACCCCATGTCAGCCGGTTCCAGTCATATGGCCGGCTGGTGTCGAACATGCCGCCCAGCATCTCCGCGTACCCGGACGCCGCTGCGGATAGCACCGACGGAGCATCCGCGGGCACCTTTCCTGAGGAGACACCACCGACGACTGTGTACCAGTTCAGCACGGCCTGCTTGATCTCTGTGTCCGCGTCGCCAGAAATTGATTCGACTCCGGGCTGTTCTTCAAAATCTTTCTGAAATTGGGTAATGCGACCGGTTTCTCGTCGGATCTCAGAGCCGTCGATGTAGTCCCAGCCAACAGCTGAAACTACGATAGCCGTCACGGCTACTAAGACTCCCACATTCGTTATGCGAATATCGCTCCATGCGCGCAACCCGAAAAGACGATTGGTAATAAACGCGGACGCGAGAGAAACAACGCTTCCGAATACCGCGCCCCAGAGAATGGCACCGGCACCCTCGCTCTCCCAGAAACCGATCGTAGGATCAGCCGGGTCGTACCATCGGGATTCGTGTTGGAGCCCTAGCAGTGCACCGACGATAGCACCAACCAGCACGGCTCTTGGCCAGCCGATCAATTTAACGAGTATGCGAGCCGTGTTACGGGACGTGTGTCCTGAACAAAACGGTAGATGCAAATATTGGTGACGGACGAGAGTCTAGGACCCTTACACAACATCAGGTATCCCGGCCTGCTCGACGAATACGCTCGCAATATCAGGGTTCTCCATCACTTCACTGTCCTCGTAGAGGAAGCAATTGGCGACAGTGTATGGACGGGTTTGGAATAGCGGAGGCACCTGACCGTTGCATTTATCCATGACCTTCGGGCACCGATCGGCGAACTTACACCCGTCGAGTGCCGTCCCACCCTCGTTGGCCAATCCCACAAAAGTTTCCGTACCCCAAGCGATCTTCGGATCCGGCTGAGGAATTGAGTCAACCAGGAGCTGCGTGTAGGGGTGCTGCGGATCTTGGATCACCTTTTGCATCGAGCCTGCCTCAACGACAGAACCTTTGTACATAATCATGATGTTGTTGCTGATCTGATACGCGGTGGTGAGATCGTGGGTGATGTAAACCACCGATATACCCAGCTCGTCTTTCAGCTTCTGGATGCCTTCGAGAATCGTGGCTCGAAGAGAAGCATCTACCATCGAAACAGGCTCATCGGCGAGGATGATACGGGGCTTCAATAAAAGCGCTCGCGCAACCATCACTCGCTGTCTTTGGCCTCCGCTCAACTGATGCGGATAGCGGCCCAGCGTTTCGTCAGGCTGCAAACCCACCATCATCAAGGCATCTTCGATCAAGGTGGTGCGGGCGGCTCGTGAATCCGCTATCTCAAAATTCTTCGCCGGCCTCTCCAGAACGTGGTCGACTTTGTAGAACGGGTTGTACGACTCGAAAGGATCTTGGAAGATCGGCTGGACCTCCCGCCTGAATTCCTTCCTCTCTCTGCGCGTCATGCTAGTTAAGGTCTTGCCCTTGTAGAGAACAGTGCCGTATGTGGGGTCGGCAACTCCCAACAACAAGCGCGCCATGGTCGACTTCCCACTACCGCTCTCCCCAGCGATCGTAGTGATCTCCGGATTGTCCTCCGAGATCGTGAACGAAATATCGTCTACGGCGACAGTTACGTTCTTCTTGTTGAACATCCCGCCGCCAAAGATCTTGGTGACGTTTCGTAGTTCGAGTAGAGGAGCCATTAGTCTTGATCTCCTTCAAACAGATGGCACGAGGCTTGTTGACCCGGTTTCACCTCGCGGGTCACGGGTTCATCTACATTGCACTTATCCATCACAAACGGACATCTTGGGCTAAACGAACAGCCTGCTGGCAGATTCATCAGCGTCGGTGGCAGCCCAGGAATTCCATTGAACTCGGTCGTTTTATTGAAAGAGGGCAGGCTCTGGATGAGCAACTGCGTATAAGGATGCTGCGGATTTTCGAATATTTCATTCACCGGCCCGATCTCGACCAGCTTACCCGCGTACATAATCCCAACCAAGTCGGCAAATTGGGCGATCAGCCCCATGTCGTGACCAATCAGGATCACAGAAGCGTTGAGACCCTCTTGCAATTTACCGAGGGTTTCCATGATCTGGCGCTGCACCACTACGTCCAGAGCGCTGGTCGGCTCGTCGGCGACGATCAGCTTAGGGCTCAGGGCGGTACCTATCGCCATAACGACGCGCTGTTTCATGCCGCCACTGAGTTCGTGGGGGTACATTCGTGCTACCGAAGCTGGCAGCCCAACGGAGCGTAGTAGCTCCTCAACCCTATCCTTCAGTTCCTGTTTGGTTGGCTTGTCGCCCTCGGTGTGATCGATGATGCCGTCGACAATTTGCCTCTCCACGCGAGTCACGGGGTTCAGCGAATTCATCGCCCCCTGCGGTACGAGTGCAATTTCAGAGAGGCGCGCCATGCGCATTTCACTCCGGGTCATCGCCAATAGGTCACGGCCAGAGAGAGACACCTTGCCGCCATAAATCCGGCCAGGTGGAGTGGTCATGCCCATTAATGCAGTGGCGAGTGTGCTCTTACCGCTACCCGATTCGCCTACCAGAGCCAGTCGTTGACCCTGTTGCAGGGTAAAACTGACCCCATCAACGGCTTTGAGCACGCCCTGGCGTGTGTCGTAGTAAACCCGAAGGTCTTCGACGACGAGGACATCGTCGGCTGCAACGTTAGTGTCAGCCGCGTCCTGATCGGTCTCAATCAAAGTCACTACCCCGTGGTCGGATTGTCGAACTGTCTGTCAAATCGTAAGTCTTCACTCGTCTTTGCGTCTGACCAGCCGGATAGCGGTCGGAGTAACAGTCTGTCGACGCAATCCCAGCCTGGATCTATCGCGGCGGCAGTATATCAATCTCAGCAAATGGGCTCGGTCAAAACTCTCATCAATAAAAATCTCCAGGCCACCCGATTGAGCAGAGCCTAGGTAACAATCCTAGGCTCCACACAATCAAGTATTCGGAGGAGGAACTACCAATTGAATGCAGTTCCATTGCATGAATCATGCACGCGCTTGTGCATTGAATCATGCACGCGCTTGCGACAATAAACGATTGCCGCTACATTGTCTAGGTTGCATATCTCAAATTTAGGATAAATTAGAGCCAAATCCAATTTATTTATGTATATTTACGTGGAAATAGTCATAATTAGCCAAAAACCGTAGCTAATTTATTAATATCCATGATTTTGTTTTAGTGATGTGGTGAATAAATGTTCACCGCTCAAACAGATGTTTGCAGACCAACAATAGTGAGCAAAATATGAAAATCGATCGCGTGGAATCAATACTTTCAGGCAATGCACACTATGTCCGTATCACTACAGATACCGGCATAACGGGCATTGGACAATCGTCATGCTGGGCATACCTTGAAGCTGTCGACAAGATTATTGAAACATTCAGTGAATATCTCGTCGGCAAGGATCCGCTCCAGATCGAGCATCACTGGCAGTATTTGTACCGAATGGGTCCGTTCCGAGGGTCTGCGTTATCAGGAGCTGTAAGTGCTGTTGATATCGCCCTTTGGGACATTAAAGGAAAACACTTCGAGGCTCCCGTTTGGCAACTCCTCGGCGGCAAAGTGAGAGATCGCATTAGACTTCACCTTCTCATGGGGGGGGCTACCCCGGGAGATCTCCGCGACGCTTCGGAGGCGGCTGGTAACGAGGGATTCACAGCGATAAAGACCGATCCGCTTCCACAGGGCTTTGAGTCAATGACTCTTCCCCGGCTGATACATGACACCAGAGAGAACGTCGCCGCAATGCGAGAAGGCGGCGGGCTCGACATGGATCTCATTCTCGAAATCCACCGTAAGCTCACGCCGATGAATGCAATTGCGCTGGCAGAAACCCTCGTCGAATTCCGACCGCTATTTTATGAAGACCCAGTTCAGATCGACTCAATAAAATCGCAAGGCGAAATCGCAAAGCGCACAACGTTACCTGTAGCTAATGGTGAACGAATGCACACGATTTGGGAGTTCCGAGAACTGCTCGAAGCAGGCGGTAGCCAGTACATTCGACCAGATCTTGGGCTCGCTGGCGGTATCACCCACGTCAAGAAAATCGCAGCGATCGGTGAGTCTTGGCACTCCGCACTCGTAACGCACAATTTCCTAGGCCCAGTCGTAACAGCTGCGGCTTGTGCTGTTGATGCTTCTATTCCAAATTTCCTGACGCAGGAATACACCAAGGCGGATGAAGGTCCCGATTACGCAATGCTCCAAACCGCATGGAAACGAGATGGCGGTTACCTGGCAGTGCCAGACGAAGTCGGGCTCGGAATCACGGTTGATAATGCGGCGCTTGACGCGGTTCCATTCGAACCACGTCGCCCCGGTGTGCCGATCAGAGTCGATGGTTCAGTCGGTTACTCGGTGTAAACAAGCCCATCAGTTCATTCAGGTTGCTAAAATCACCCCCCCCCACTAAATTACTGTCGGTACCGGTGGCACCGTCTATCCGGGGTAATTAGGTAAGGGTATAAATAGGCGGCGTGAACAAGGAAAAAGGTGGATTTGGAATAAATGACAGCAACTTCGAACTCTCTTTACATAAATATAGGTTTGCGGATCGCCGCACTGAGGAAACGTCGGAAGTTTTCACAGGCTGAGCTAGCCAAATTACTTCCAAAAAAACGAACTCAGGCGTGGATTTCGACCGTTGAATCAGGTCAGCGCAATATCAGCGCCTTAGATATGTTCGAAATTGCAACAGCTTTGGGGTATCCAGTCGAGGATCTCTATGCCACAGCGCAAATTCACCATAGAATTCCGCCGCGGCTGCTGGGCAGCATTGTGGAAGAACTAACGTCTCACCTGCCTAACCAATCACCAATATACCTGCAACGTGATATAGGTAATCCCGATGCTCAGCCCTTCAACTATTTCTACTCTTCGGCAGGTTCAACGGGGTCGTTGTTCGATCAGTCAGGCAGAATATCGTCGTACGATCAGCCTGGTGCGGTCGTAATTGAACGTTACTACGCCGCTCCAAGACTCGATCCAACGGACGTAGTCATGTACAACAACGCTATCGTCCCGAGGTCAAATCCCGACGAAAAAATGACAGATCGTATTTTGGTAAAACTGAAGGAGCCGTACGATGGCCTAGAAGTTCATCCATGCTTGCTGACCACATCCGGTGAGGCGGCAACCACGATCGAAAGAAAAAAGACGATGGTGTTCCCGATCGGTTCATTCGAAATTCTCGGTGTGCTCACGATTCGAGAAACACTGTATTTGCCTTCTACTCGCAGAGCGTTTCTACAGGAATACGGAATTCGTAAAGACGAGCGGCAGCAAGTTGAATTGGATTCGGACCAAAACTAGACTCGAATCGAATCGAACCCAGGCTAGTAACTCCAAAAACGGTGCTTACTAGGCGCCCGTCAAAGAATAGCTCGCATGCCATTTGAAGCATCATCCAACTTTGCAATCGCCTCAGCCGGCAACACCAGCTCCAGCGCACCCGCTACATCGGAAATCTGAGCGACGGTATCTGCCCCCGACAATGCAATCGTTATCTCACGATGCGACATCACCCAAGCCATAGCAACCTGGGGCATCGTCACGCCTAAATCGGCAGCAACTTCGTCAACAGCAGCGATCACCTTCCCTGCACGCCCTCGCATGTATGTATCGATCTGCCCCTTACGTCTCGATCCCCACAACGTGCTGTCGTCTGGAACTTCATCAGGCCGATACGTTCCGCTCAACAACCCAACGCCAAGTGGGCTGTAAGCCATGATCCCAACTCCAGTTTCACGAACCATCGGAAACAGTTCGTCTTCCGGAGTGCGGTTCATGAGCGAGTAAGGATTTTGCACTGCAATCAGGGGTTGAGCGTTGATTTGCTTCTGCACCTGAAGCGCCTGCATCACCTGCCACGCCTGGAAATTGCTCACGCCAACGTAGCGAATTTTGCCATGCTGAATAAGTGATTCCATAGTGCGGAACTGCTCTTCAAACAGCGACATGTCGGATACGCCATGGAAGAGATAAACATCGATGTGATCGGTATCGAGCCTAGTCAGCGAACGTTCCACTTCTCGCATGATGTGATACCGAGAAGCTCCCCGGTCGTTAGGTCCATCACCTATCGGGCTGAACACCTTCGAAGTGATCACCACATCGTCACGTCGGCCCTTCAGCGCCTTCCCTAGGACCTTCTCCGAGCTTCCACCATTATTTCGTTGATCATCCATGAAGCCATACACATTTGCGCAGTCGATAAGGTTTATTCCCGAATCTAAAGCGGTCAAAATTACCCGCTCCGCTTCGTCCTCGTCGAACTGCCCACGAAATCCGAGCCCAAGAGCCATTCGCGAGACTTTCACGCCGGCCGTGCCGAAATTCACGTATTCAATACCCAATTTGAATCCTTATATCTATCAACTGCAATTTAACCTTCTACGTTCTGCGCCGATGTGACCTTAAAATGAGATCGGGGGCTCCCGTTTTGGGAGCTCCCTCTTTGTCTTTAAGTTCGATGCCTTCATCCCCTGCCCGGCGAACCGGGGGACGTACTACCGAATTAGAGCTCAACCCTAGTTTGAGTGAGTGGCTTCCACCCGAGATCTCGCTCGGCCTTGGACATGTTCATTTCTTCTCCGTTTTCATCTCCAGAGATGAAGTAGGCATCGAACAATCCGTGACCCTTTTGCACGCGCTCAATCGCTGCCATATAGGCATTTGCGAGATCTTCCTCGTCGATGATGAAGAGCTTGCCGCCAGCACCGTAGTCTGGCGTATTGCGTCGTTCTTCTAACCAGCGATCACGTGGTCGGGGTCCGGTGATTCGTAAGGCGATAAGGTTCATGTCGAACCAGCGCGCGAAATATCGGCATATGAGTTCCCCAAAACCCTTCGATAGACCGTACGCACTCGGGGTGTCCAAGGGTACTTCGTCTTCGCTGGGGTAGAAGTCACGGATTCTGTTGTGAACGCTCATTGAACTGGTGTAGACACCGTTCTTGATGCCCATCTCTTGGGCGATGAACAGAAGGAGGTGAAGTCCCTGATTATTGATCAGATAGTTGTCGATGATGACTTTTTCATTCTGATCGGTAACGGATCCGCCCTGAGGACTGAGCATGGCGACGTTGATGAACGTATCCATTCCATCGAGAGCACGCCTTAAGTCATCGGGGTTCGTCATCGAACCTTTGACGAAATCAACGTCGTGGGTTGGTTCTCTCAGATCAAGCACCCGAATTTCATGGTGTTTCATTAGGTAGGGGGTTATGAAGGTCCCCACCATTCCAGAACCGCCTACTAAAAGTACTTTCATCGTTTATTCCTTCAGGGATATAAATATTCGAATTTGTAATGTACTTCATAACCCAGACAGATGCATACTTCATCTGCTAAATCGCCTGACAATCCCAGGCTCTCAATTAGCTGGCTCAGTTATTTCGTGGAGACGATCAAACTCAAGATCCTCTAGGACCGAAACAATCCCACTCGGCCATTCGATTCGTACTGTCAACAGGCCCTCGTCGGCGAAACTACCGAGACCGAAGTGAACGTCGGTCGAACTCATCGACAGGGAACTAGAAGAGCCAAGTACTGTTTTTAACTGAGATAACGGTTCGCTGCCCGAACTCGGGTGAGTAGCGATAATATTGGCGCCAATGGCATCCGCGTTGGAACCTGTTCCATCGACAGCCATCCGGCCCGTCAATCGGAATGAAATCCAATGATTGTCGGTCCCGCTGTTCAACCATACGAAGAGCGGACCTCCAACGACTACGCGATCGCCGTTTCTATCGAATGTTTCGCCGTTGCTGTTCGTGCCGATTATGTCGAGTCGTCCGTCGCCGTTCAGGTCGCCAATGGCAACACCTTTACCGTTTTCATGGTACTTAGATCCGAGTCTACGGCCGGTGAGATCTGGGTCGGGAGACTCAGGGTCGATTCCAAGGTAGTCGACGGCTAGCGCATCAATGACCCTAGACTCCACCGTAATGTCACGGAAATCTCCAGAGCCGTTGTTCTGCAACATTCTTCCAAATCCAGGTGCCGAATCTCCCCCTGGGCCTTCCCCGCGTGCATCCAGTGAACCGAGCCAGTAGAGATCTTGATCGGCGTCATTATCCATGTCGAAGAACGCCGTGCCGAATCCGAATTCGTAGGCTTCCAGCCCTGCGATCTCACCGTCATCTGCCAGTTCGAAATCGTCCCCTAATGACGTCGGAGGTAAGTACACACTCGGATCGACATTTATGCTTCCGGTAATGATCTCGAAAGCGCCATGGCGGTCTGAATCAGAAGCTTCGTTCACGTGGTTTTCGATCAAAGCATGGAAACATGTACCGGTATCGCCTGAGTGGTAATTGGCGCAATCGCCAGACGGCTTTCCCTTGGATCCGCGATCTAGAGGGTGATATCCCGTGTTGGTCACGAATACATCAAGATCGGCATCGCCATCGAAATCGCCGAGTGCAAATCCTTTCCACTGGCCGATCTGATCGATTCCGATTTGATCTTCGACACGGGTGAACGAAATAAGATCACCACCGGAATCGTTGCGGTATAGCTTCAGACGGTCGCCATCGTCCCCCACCCAAAGATCGAGATCGCCATCAGCGTCATAGTCGAAGAGGAGAGTCGCCAATGTTTGCCCGGCAGGATCACCGACAGCGTTGCCGTTTGCATCAACTTTGCTTGCGTCGAAGCCTTCGCTCGGATTCCCGACCGGATCGTGCATTCGGACGGAAGGTGAATTCAATCCAGCTTCGGACGTCAGGTCGGAAAAGGTGAGGTCGCCGTTGTTACGAAAAAATACGTTGTAGTGACCGTGGTGGCGCGCACCATCGAAATCTACGAAATCCTGATCTGCCCGGTTGCCGACATAAATGTCAGTCCACCCATCATTGTCGATGTCGCCACAAGCGATGCTCATAGCGGATCGAATATTGATGTGATCGGCGAAGGCCGTCGCTGTAATGTCGGTAAATGTTCCATCGCCCCGGTTGTGAAACAGGCGATCCTGCGTAACCGCCGCCAACTCTGGGATCTGTGCTGATGAGTGGTAGTCGAGATCGTCCCCAATCCGACCCTGTGCGCCGACGTATAGATCCTGATAGCCATCGTTGTCGAAATCGCAGACGCCAACTGCCGTTGAGTTTTGGGTGGCGGCAGTCACGCCGGCAGCATCGGCTACGTCGACAAACTTGCCTTCGCCATCATTCCGAAACAGCTTGTTCGGACCACCGCGGGCGATCTCGACGATCGCATGCGACTCGGCCGAGGTAACGTAAAAATCGAGATCACCATCGCGATCAAAGTCGAAGATCGTAACACTTGGATATCTGTTTTCTATCAGCGCGTCAGTCCCTAGTAGCGAAGCGATATTTTGAAATGGACCGAACTCGTCTTCACCCGGTGTCCCGTCGAAGCTGGATTCATATCCAGCGTAGAATCCAAATCGATCCGAAGGCGGTGCGATTAACAGCTCTTCCACCGTCCGTCTCTCAGCCGCTTTCGCCACTCGGGCACTGAGTCCTGCATCATCCCAGAAATAAGCACCTCCGAGCAAGACCAGCAAGCCCCCGGCCGCACCTACAGCCCAGGTAGCGCCTGCAAATGTGGCAAGCGCCTTCCGGGGCATAATTTTGGCGAGTCCCCAGAATGTGACTGGCCCTCCAGCTGCGGCTGCAAACAGTAACGTGGCCGCCGGAGCGGTTCCCATCCCGAGCAACAGCAGCAGTGCCACCAGCGGTATTTCAAATAACAGCGGAACGTTGATCAACACCCCAAAAGTTGCCGCAATCAGGACGCCCCGCACATCGTTGCCGAGATATGTTGCCACGGTTTCGGGGTTCAACCACTGAATGGCCAACCCGCTCGCAAAGCCCGCCAGGATCATGATCGGTGAAAGACGAATTGCATAACCGATACTGGCCTTCGCCCAATGCCGAAAAGCAGGAACCAATACCTCGCGCCAGCCGGCGCTATCTACGGGATCCTGATACGTGTCGGGAATTTCAACGCTATTGACTCGATCTCGGCGAACTGTGAACACCACGATCGGTCCGATAATGAGAGCACCAACGATTGCCAAGATCAGTCGACTGAATCCAAGAACGGGACTGAATACGAAGAAAACCATCGCCAGCGCTGGGATGTTTAGAGTGGTCGATCCCTGGACCATTGCGATTGCGCCCTCGACGCTCGCTCGCCTGTGAAAAGCGGATGAGACTGGAACTATGCAAGCAGAGCACAAATTCATTAATCCGCCGGCTGCAGCCCCTTGCACAGTTCTTCTGAATACGCCGGCTGTCGGCAGACCTTTGCCAATTGATTTCGAGAACAGAAATGCCTCAGCAAGTCCAGCGGTGATGAAGGCGAAGGTCATACCAACAGTTACCAGCCGCAAGTATGAGATCGAGAACTTGATCCACCGGCTAACAAAGCTCACTCCGGGATCACGCTCGATACAGAACCCTTGGAAGCACTGGCTCTCTGGTGAGGTCACAGCATCGAGATCTTCACCCACGATGCCTATCTTAGGCAGCCGGTTGAAGGCCAGGAACATCCCCATGATGATGACCAGCAGCATCAAACCAGCTAATAGTCGCTTGCGATCAGCGGTGCCGAACATTATTTACGGAACCTCGCTCGCAAACGGCTGGCAAAATCAGTTTTATCTTCAGGAGCGGGGATCAGAACCCACATAACAAACATTCCTCCGAATACGACGGTGGGCAGTATTGCTTCAAGGATCCAATCTGGCATATGCGGGTACTCCCGTTCGCTTCTTGTAACGACTCTATTTGGCAATTCGTGCACTGCTCAAGAGCAGTCAATTCTAATAATTTCACAGAGAACCTGAGTAAACATAACCGAACCGGTTAAGTTTCAGAACTTTGCCCGGGTTCTGTTGAAACCCATCAGGGTTGGCGGTACGACAGGGCGCGCCACGCATGGTGATAACTAGTCGGCGTGGAAAACTTCTCGCCAGCTCGTTTTGTTTTCGTCGGCATGCTCGGGGTCGGGCAACTGGAAGAAAGGCTTCATGAATTTCTGCCACCTTGTGTTGACCTCTTCTTTCGCCATACCAGCCTGCGATACTGCGTGCGACTCCTCGCACTCGACATAGCCGAACAACGTGCCGTCTCCTCTGAAGAAGATCGTGTAGTTGCGCCATCCGTGACGCAACAGTGCTTCTGACATGTCAGGCCAGATTTCATCGTGCACCTTTTTGTACTCATCGACCATTTCAGGGTGAATTTTCATTTCGAATCCGACGCGTTGCATCTCGGACCTCCAATTTGCGTGATTATTCAGAACGGCTGAGTGTAGGCTAATCGACTACCCAGTGGACTGATTTTTTGGTTGTGACCCATCTTGAGTCGGAGTTGTTGCCCGAGTAGCCTCTCCCGATTTTCATCAACAGAGGTTGCCCAGGTTGATTCGAGCACTTGCGCACCTAATCAGCGTGGAAGACTTCTCGCCATTCGATCATGCTAAGCGGGTCCTGATCGGCATCAGCACCTTCGGGCAACACGAAGAACCGCCCCATTTCGCCCATCCATTTCCCGGCGATGTCTTCAGTTCCGATTCCAGCGAGCGATGCTTCGAATGACTCTTCGCACTCGAGGTAGCCGAACAGAGTTGCGTCACCGTCGTAGAAGATCGAATAGTTGCGCCATCCGTGACGAGCCAATGCCGCTGACATCTCGGGCCAGATGTCGCAAAGTGTATGCGATGCGTCCAGAAAAATCATTCGCCGCCTATGCCGTGGGATGTTGCTATATTACGGAACGAATATACTTATACCTGTTCACTGATGAATTGTGAGTTCTCAAATTGACCGGTCCAAATATTGTTCTGATGGTCGCCGACGACATGGGTTATGGCGATTTCGGCCTGTACTCCGAGGGCCGTGTTCACACGCCCGCATTGGATGAGTTGGCTTCGCAGGGAATCCGGTTGACTCAGCACTACGCTGGATCGGCAGTGTGCTCGCCTTCGAGAGCCGCTCTGCTTACGGGTCGGTACCCAATTCGCACTGGAGCCATCACTCCGCAGGAAGTACTCGGCAACGACCGCCTGGCGTTGGGCGAATCGACTATCGCTGATTCATTTAAGGCAGCCGGATACGCAACTGGGATGGTCGGTAAATGGCACAACGGTGCGCTCGCCCCCCGCTTTCACCCAAACGCACGAGGGTTC
>Ga0302132_10000576_pt1 | contig 20837 bp, 20 predicted proteins | sample CB9_321_MG_FD_203113 | JGI IMG/M metagenome (GOLD analysis project Ga0302132, IMG submission 203113) | Marine microbial communities from Western Arctic Ocean, Canada - CB9_32.1 | ecosystem: Environmental > Aquatic > Marine > Oceanic | place: Canada: Western Arctic Ocean | collected 2017-09-19
GGTATCCATAATTGCATCATTGTCCACACGACCGATGCCACGCTAATTGCCAATAAAGATGATGAAGAATCTGTACGGGAAGTCGTTACTATGATCGAATCACTTGGTTGGGAAAGTTTTCTGTAAGCTAGTCGGTATAATTACATCATGAAATATTTACTCACCTTGCTAATATTCAGTTGCGCGATTAGTTGCAACGCTCTTCGTCTGCAAGAGCAGCAAGCGGAAAAGCATCCCGAAACCCCCGGTAATTCCAATCCCTTGACCAGCATTTTGAAGTCTCCGTTGAACTTCAATTTGCGATCCAAAACGAATGGTGGTAATCAGTTCTGGACCGATCTACGCATCCAAGATGGCTGGCGGATTCAGCAGAACATTTTGACCGATCATTATCGATTACTGGATTCCAAGGACATCCGTCATGAGTGGGGTGCACTCAATAAATGTGACGCGACCTTTCAACGATTTATTGAAGCTGGACACATCCGTCCGTATAAAAAACGAGTCATCATTCTGTTGCATGGACTTGTTCGCACACGGGGATCCATGGATTCGATGGATAAATACCTGCGGGGACGAGTTGCCGCCGACGTGCTCAACATGACCTATGCCAGCACGCGAGACACGCTAGAACATCATGCGGAGGCCTTACACCGCATACTCGAGAATATCCCGGAGGAATGTGACATTTCGTTTGTTTGTCATAGCATGGGTAACCTAGTCGTACGAAGGTTTTTTCACCGATGGCAAGACACTCGGATTAGTCGTGTGGTGATGCTAGCACCACCTAATCAAGGTTCTGCATTGGGGACGATGTTTCATGATTACCAGCTATTTGCAACAGTATGGGGTACAGCGGGGCAAGAAATTACTGTCGGATTTGAAGCACTAAAAACAAAGTTAGCCGTACCACCATGTGAGTTCGGCATCATTGCTGGCGCCTATTCCAGTAAGATCCTGCAGAACCATTTGTTAGAGGGCGCGAATGATCTCGTGGTAACAGTGGAAGAAACAAAACTGGCCGGTGCCAGAGATTTCCGGACCGTCTCCTCAATTCATACTCGCATCATGGCTAATACAGAAGTCCAACGCTTGACCTATTTTTTTCTCCAACGTGGGCATTTCGAAACCGCCACGACACGCACTCCACTTAAGTAATCCCTAAAACACATGTCCGATTTTCCAACCCCAGGTCGATTAGCAGCCATTGATTTTGGCACTGTCCGTATCGGAATTGCGATTACGGACCCGAGTCGCAATTTTGCGAGCCCGCTGGAGAACTACAATCGTACTGATCTGCGCGGCGATGAACTGCGTTTTCAACGACTTGTTGAAGAAGAAGATATCGTGGGGTTCATCGTTGGATTACCTATCAATACCGATGGGCGGGAAACACCCAAAAGTCGCGAAGCGCGTGCCTTTGGTGATTGGCTAAGTGAAGTTACACAAATCCATGTGGTCTATCACGACGAACGATTCTCAACATCCATGGCTCACGAGTTGATGATTGCGGCGAATGTCAAAGCCAGTAAACGCAAGAAGCATCTCGATATGATAGCCGCGCAACAGATCCTGCAATCTTACTTATCGCAATAAGACACGTTGCCCTTATTGTTCGTTGCTGACTGGATCAGGTTTTTTCATGTCATCTATCAACGACACAAACAATTCGGCTGGTAACGCATAGGAAGAGACGCGCGAGGCTCGAGCAATATTGATGCCGATCGTTTTTCCACTCATGTCGACAATCGGGCCACCACATTCTTCCGGCTGTAAAACCGTATCATGTTGTAAAACTGATTCAAAACCAGTGCGGCGCTTACTTAAGGCACCGCCCAATTTTTCCTGCTCCACCGCGCGGGTACCTGATATATCTGATTCCCGTCCAAGTACAGGCTCGAGCGTCATCTCTTCGTCATCGCGAATAATTAGCAGCGTGATTTTTTCGCCTGGTAGATGAGCGCGTACTACCTTTATCAATTCATCGCGGCTTTTGATCTCAGTATCGTTGACCTTCAATATAATGTCGCCACGTTTTATCCCAGCTTCTTGAGCTGCCGTCTTGGGAAACACACGCTCCACAAAAGTACCCTGAGGCGATTCGCCGAGCAGGACGCCCAACAGGCCTCCTTTAATGGATCGAGGAGCAACACTTACAACGCCAAAGGCGACAGGTGCGTCCGCAATTCCTGGCGTAACCAACCAACTTCCAATGACTGGCGTTTCCGTATTCCATTGAGCAGCTTTCATTTTTTTCCCTGAAACCTTAAGCATCGCCAAATCCAATTTTGGACGATGCGATATGAGTTCGGCCTCGACGACTTTCCCGTTGGGTAAATGACAATCCAATGGAAAATCAATGTCGTCGGTAATGACTTGGGTCGCTTTGGTCAAAATATATCCATCGGCGCTGACAATCGTACCTAAGGCAACAACCTTGCGGCCCGCATGTAATTCGACAGCACACGCTCCTGCACGCTTTACAACAGGAGTGAACGCATTACGGATTTCGCGGTAGTTACGTTCATGGACGCCCGCCGGACGAAAGGCGGCGATGTAATTTATCCAATTCGTATATTCTACTGCCGTCGGTCGCGTCGGTAATTTTCGGGTGCTACTGTCTTCCGATTTCTTTTCTTCAGGTTCAGGTAAAACATTGCCGCCGGCTTGTCCGATCTTGATCGTCAACACTAATTCTTCGTCGTCGCGTCGAACAGTGACTTTAATTTTTTCACCTGGTCGATGAATGCGGACCGCAATAACTAACGCATCAAAATTCCGAATTTCATTATCGCCAAACTTAATAATGACATCGTTGACCTTCAGTTCAGCACGATCTGCTGGACTACCTTTCACAACCCCACCAATCACCGCACCAACAATCGTACGATCTTCTTCGGAATGACCTTGTACACCTATAAACGGTGAACCGGGAGCAGCGCCCCACTCTTCGGTCGCCACCATCCGATCCCAACCTGTTTGAAAAGCGACGATTGGGACGTGAACGTTGTGAATTAACTCTTGGCCGATGCGGCTATGTATCCCAACGACCTTGCCATCCATACCGAATAATGGACCGCCGGAATCTCCACCAATCAATGTACAGTCGGTCGTTACCACATCATCAAACCGATGAATCACGCGACCCAATCGCACAACAGGTTTACGATCGGACTGATAGCCTCCAGGATGTCCCAACGCCAGCACCCATTGGCCGAGTGAAGCGGATTTAGCATCAGCCATTTCGGCATACGGCCATTTGTCGGCCTCCCAGTTTTCATCCGTTATTTTCATTAATCCCGCATCAACGCCACGATTGAGACCAAGAGTGCGGGCTCCGACAACTGTACCGTCGGTCAAGATAACTCTCGCACTGCGATTTGGTTTTCCGGAAACATGCGCGGCTGTCAAAATATATCCATCCGCGCTAATCAAGACACCGCTACCCTGTGCAGCACCAACTTGAATACCAACCGTCGTCCTGAGGACAGTTTCCGTGAGCGATTTTACATGTGACTGCATCGATTCTAATTGGCCAACGCTTGTTGGAGTCTTCCCAGCGAAAATTGGTTTCAAGGCCGAGTTGACCGATAAACCAACAGCTTTTGGCTTGGTAGCGCTTTCTTGGCCCGATACCGCCGTTAACGACAGCAGGGTGATCATCATAAACGAAAACATCGACCAAACGGATTGGGAATACGAGCAACTGCGACGCGAGTATTTATGGCCAACAGGGGAAGGATTAATCATAGGTTGATGCTTATCGATAGGATTAAATGATATGGAACAATGCTCCTCGTTTATTATTGCTTGTGTTGGGATAAAATACAGGCAGTGCGATCAACATTTTCGAGTGAAAGTTGCTGATTGAGGGCGTTTTGTAGAGGCTGTTACGTTTAATTAGAGTACGATTCTAGTGGTTCCGCTAATGTTAGGCCCTCGAGGCAATCACTATCCTATTCGTAAACTACCTTCGTTCAAATGACTAAACGCCTCATCATCGGTTGTGGTTACCTCGGATTCCGTGTCGCCAAACTCTGGCAGACACTCGGGCATGACGTACATTTACTCACCCGCAGCGCACAAACGGCGGCTATGTATGAACAACAAGGATTCACTGCCCACTTAGGTGACGTGACTCAATTGAGCACGCTCGACCAATTTCCAGCTGCTACGGAAGTTTTATACGCGGTTGGTTTTGATCGTACAGGAAATTACGACATCCATGAGGTCTACTGCCAAGGCTTGGAAAATGTCATCAAACGATTGCCGCAAACACCTAGTCGTTTTATCCATATCAGTTCGACGGGCGTCTACGGAACAATCGACGGCAGTCTAGTCGACGAAGAAACACTTGCCGAGCCGGTGCGACCTGCTGGAGCGGCAGCGTTAGCGGCTGAGCAAGCTCTGAGGCAAAGCTCTCTGGCAACGTCAGCCGTAAGTTTAAGATTAGGTGGAATATATGGTCCGCAACGTGTGCCATATCTAAAACAAATCATTGCGGGTGAACCACTGGCCGTACCGTCTCAGGGCTGGCTCAATCTTGTGCACGTGGAAGATGCAGTCCAAATTATTGAACTACTTTGCCAAGCACCTCTACAACATCACCTCTATCTTGTGACCGACGGAGTACCTGTCCTACGGCAGGACTATCTAAATGAAGTCGCCAGATTGCTGCAAGCGCCAGATATTACATGGGCGGCAAGTGACCCCAGCACGGCCGTTGCCAAACGAGCACTCGGTTCAAAACGCATCGACACCCGTCGGCTGGTAGGCGACCTGCAATTTATTTGGAAATGCCCGAGTTACCGCGAAGGACTAGCAAGCATTTTGTCAGAATGACGTCGTCTGAGGTAGTGCTCATGGCTTGAATCATACTGACTCGCAAATTAGAATTGAACTAACTCGAAAGCCCTCTTTTTTAACCCCCAAATAGAATTCTTATGTTGGAACGAAAACCACTGTTTCCAAACGTTATTGAACTCAACTACCAAGCCGGTACGGTTTTCGGCTGTAATGTTTACCTGATCTATGACGAAGGCGAATGGGTGTTGATCGATATTGGGTATGAAGAAGTCGTGGATGAAGTGGTCGACATGATACGCGATCTCGATTTCCCGTTTTCGAAATGTCAAGCATTAATTGCAACCCACGCCGATGTTGACCATATCCAAGGACTAGCACTGCTGAAACAAGCCATCAAAGCTCCAGTCGCAGCCCATCCATTGGCAGCAACTCCGTTGCGTGAAGCAGACAAGCTTAAGACGTTCGCACAAATTGAAGCGCAGGGAATTGATTTGCCTTTGCCCCCTGTGGAAGTAGAACAACTGATTGATGAAGGTGACAAAATCGCCATTGGCGGTATAGAACTCGAGGTTTGGTTAACTCCAGGGCATACCGATAGCCAACTGAGCTTTCGACTCGGGGATTTATTGTTTAGTGGTGACAATATCTATCGTGATGGTTGTGTCGGGGCGATTGATGCCCATCACGGCAGTGATCTCAACGCATTTATCTCGTCGCTACGGAGAATTCGTGCTAGCGATGTTAAATGGTTATTGCCCAGTCATGGTCCAATTTTCCGCAAGGACGAGGAAATGCTGGATAAAACTATTTCCCGTCTCGAAAATTATCGGCACATGGCTGATTTTGGTACCTGTGCTACCGATTGGCCATTGATGGACGAATGGGAACGTGAAGTTGCCGAGGGTAAATTGCCGACGTAATCTGTTTTAAAAGCATCACGGCGAGCTTAGATTCTTTTTTTGGTATTGAGGTGACAAATGTCCGATGAACTATTTACGCTACTGCAAGAAATTGTGCGGATTCCCAGTGTCAATCCGATGGGACGCGATGTTCACGGCGACATATATCTCGAAACCAAAATAAACGATTGGTTGGACAATTGGTTTAATGAGTTGGGCGTTGAATATCAGCGGCAGACTCTGGAACCAGGGCGAGATAATGTTGTTGCAATTGTCCCCGGCAGCGTTGCCCCGGAAGATGGCGGCAAGGTTCTCATGCTTGAAGCACATCAAGATACGGTTCCCGTCGACGGTATGACGATCGATCCCTTTGATCCCGTCATGAAGGACGGACTAATGTATGGCCGCGGCAGTTGTGATATCAAAGGCGGCATGGCCTGTATGTTGACTGCGTTTAAACGATTGGTGACTGAACAACCAGACAATGTACCCACGGTTGTGATGGCCTGCTCGGTCAACGAAGAGCATGGCAGTTCAGGAGCAGATATGATGCCGCTGTTGTGGCAAGACACGGAACAAAAATGGTTCGCCAAACCCGCTGGAGTCATTGTGGCAGAACCAACCATGCTCGATGTCGTTGTCGCTCACAAAGGAGTGACTCGATTTCTCGTCGACGTAACTGGTACAGCGTGTCACAGCTCGCAACCTACGTTAGGGCAAAATGCAATCTACCGTATGGCTCGTATTATTACGGTGTTAGAAGACTATGCGTTAAATATTGTGGGAACCCTTAACGAACATCCACTAGTATCTAATCCCACACTAAGCGTTGGCATGATTGATGGCGGTATTAGTATTAACACGGTTCCAGATTACTGTTCGATCGAAGTTGGCCGTCGCGTCTCGCCGGGAGAATGCCCTGATGTAGCCTTTGACCACATTGAAACTCATGTGCGTCAGGAATTAAGCAGCGAAGAATGGGTCGACGACATCACGTTTCACAAACCGACGATCTCCAAGAGTGGTTTGAACGATGATACCAATGGTGAGTTTGCCAAATACCTGTCCGGCGTCGTTCAATCCGCAGGGCACAGCGGCCAATGCATAGGCGTACCTTATGGTACCGATGGACAGGCGTTTTACCGTGCCGGTGTACCGACAGTGGTTTTTGGGCCTGGATCGATCGATCAAGCGCACACCAAAGATGAGTGGATCGAACTACAACAACTCGAAGCTGCTGCAGAACTGTATTACCAAATGATCCTACAATTTGGTGCCTGATCAAACTCGCAGTAACTGCTATCTAACTACAGCCTAGGACGAACCTGCGGTTTTCTAGAATACGTCCAAGCGGAAGTGATGACCCCAGTGATAGCGACGTGCTTGAGGGTAGAAATTGTGCCACTGCTTGTTGTAAACAGGCGTACGCATTTCTTGTGGGTACCGGTGATACATACTTTCATAACTACGGTAGTATTCCTGGCCCCAGTAGTTCTGAGGATAGTAAACGTACGGATAGTGATAGAAGCGATTCCAATTGTATTGACTATACGCGCTACCCCAACGTTGACCGTACGCGCGTTCTTGGGCGTCTACATTACTACTAATGCAAGTACCAAGAAGTGCTGTGCAGGCAGCAATCAGAAGTATTTTTTTGAATCCAAACTTAGCCATCGACTGTTCCTCTCAAATGCACAACCTTTTGTAGCCTCCGTAGGACAATAACTAATACCCTACAAAGATATTCTTCGGCGTACCGATTGACCGTAATTTAAGGAATATCCGGTAGAATCCGAAAAGGTCGGACAATCCCTACACTTTAATTTCAATTCCAACCCTCAAAACAGGGGAAAACAGACTATGGCAGAACGACAAAAATCGCTCCTTGCCTATTGATACATAGTTGTTTTTGCATCAGAATGACGCCTAGAAACCTCCTAGATTTAATTGTCAATAAAGCGTTCGAACAAGTTCGAGCTATTTATGCTATCCATACCTAGAAGGGCATTTTTTTTGGTTATCCTTGTGATTTTTTTCACAAGGATACGTTTTCCACTTAGAAAAATAGATAAAGTGAAAATAGTCCCTTACCGGTAAATGGCCACTGGGAAACTCATTCAATGCGATCACACACAACCACAGCTGGGTTAGATTTGCCGATTAGCGGGCGTCCAGCACCGACAATTAGCAGTGCCAACGCTGTAACCCGCGTTGCTCTAGTTGGCGATGATTATGTCGGTTTAAAGCCGGCGTTAGCGGTTGAAGTGGGACAACATGTCAAATTGGGGGAATTATTATTTCGCGATAAAAAAATACCTTCTGTCCAACACACTTCGCCCGCTTGTGGAACGGTGATTGAGATCAACCGCGGCGCCAAACGCAAGTTTGAATCGCTCGTCATTGAGATAGACGGTGATGAACAAGTTGAATTTAATACAAAAGGCCATGACGTTGGTCAACTCGACAAATCATACTTGGTCGATATCCTCACGCGATCTGGGTTATGGACGAGTCTCCGCACACGCCCGTTCAGCAATACAGCGGACCCCGCCACCACGCCATCTTCCATTTTTGTAACAGTGATTGACACCGAGCCATTGGCGGTCAATCCGGAAATTGCAATCAGCCAACAGAGTGACGCATTTTTAGCAGGCTTACGAGCGCTCACTCATCTTGCTCCGACGGTGCATGTTTGCATCGGCCCCACAGTCGATATTCCAGGCGAGCAAGTCGCCGGAGTTGAATTCCATTGCTTCCATGGCCCCCACCCGGCTGGATTACCAGGCACTCATATCCACATCGTTGATCCGGTTGGCCCCAATCATCAAGTTTGGCACATCAATTATCAAGACGTCAGTGCCATCGGGAAATTAATCACCACTGGCATTTTAGATGTTGAACGATTCATTTCGCTCGGTGGTCCTGTTGTTAAGAATCCACGTTTATTGAGCACTCGACTGGGAGCCAACATTGGCGAACTCACCGCCGGCGAGTTGACGGGAGAAAACAATAGAGTCATTTCAGGCAGTGTCCTCTCCGGTCGAGCAACAACACCTCACACGGATTACTTGGGACGGTTTCACAATCAAATATCCGCCTTGGCCGAAGGACGCCAACGTGAGTTCCTTGGCTGGCAAAAACCGGGGTTCAATACATTCAGCCTTTCTAGAGTCTTTGCATCCACATTCACTCCCAGTAAAGAGTTTGCATTCACCACGTCCAATCAAGGCGAGCATCGAGCGATGGTGCCATTTGGCACATACGAAAAAGTTATGCCACTGGATATATTACCCACTCAATTATTAAGGGCATTGATTACTCAAGACACCGAAGAGTCACAATTATTAGGATGCCTAGAATTAGCTGAAGAAGATCTCGCTTTATGTACTTTCGTCTGTCCGGGCAAGTACGAATACGGAACCATTCTCCGTGAAAACCTGCACATTATCCAAAAGGAAAGCTGACTGCTTTCTTATCGCCGTTTATATCAATCCAATTTCATTCAACACCATAAACCGAAACAATCCATGCGTTGGCTAAGACAACTTCTTGATAGACAAGCACCGCGCTTTGATGAAGGCAAGTTGAAGAAGCTGCGCCCGTTGTACGAAGCAACGGATACATTCTTGTTTACCCCTGGAATTGTCACCTCAGGCGCCAGTCACGTCCGAGATGGTCTCGACACTAAACGCTTGATGGGACTTGTCGTATTGGCCCTCGCGCCATGTGTCTTCATGGCCTGTTTCAACACGGGTTACCAAGCAAATCTTAGTTATGCAGACTACATGAAGTCAGCGGAATCTGAGCAGACGCAATCGCAACCCGATGCGCTTCTATTAAGTTCTGATATGGCCGCAACACCGACTAGTCCACTTTCTGCGGCACCAAGGGCAACGACGTCTGAGTTACTAGGCTGGCGATATTCAATTGTAGGTGAACCCGATCCCAGTTCCTTCATCAGCAACTTTCTGCATGGTGCAACCTACTTCCTACCAATTTACTTGGTCTGTATGGCGGTCGGCGGATGCTGTGAGGCCATTTTCTCGATCATCCGGGGCCATGAAATCAACGAAGGTTTTCTGGTCACCGGTCTATTGTTTCCCTTGACGTTACCAGCTTCAATTCCTTTATGGCAAGTTGCCGTAGGCATCATCTTTGGCATTGTCATCGGTAAAGAGGTTTTCGGCGGCACGGGTCGAAACTTCCTCAACCCAGCCCTCACAGCCCGAGCCTTTCTATATTTTGCATACCCTGCACAAATCTCTGGGGATAAAGTTTGGAATGCCTTAGGCGCCCATGACGGCATCAGTGGCGCGACAATCCTAGGGGACGTCGCCGCCAGCGGAACACGGCTTGACGGATTAGCTACCCTCAGTAACAGCAATTTCAGTCTCGCTGAACACTTTATCGGACTGCAATTAGGGTCAATGGGCGAGACTTCTACTCTGTGTTGCCTAATTGGCGCCGTCCTCTTAATTGCCATGGGAATCGGTTCGTGGCGCATCATGCTTTCCGTTTTACTTGGTGGTCTAGGAACTGCCTTACTCTTAAACGTTTTAGGCGGGGACGAAAGCGCCGCTATGTTTGCCATCGGTCCCCTGCAACATTTAGTCGTCGGCGGTTTTGCTTTTGGACTTGTCTTTATGGCGACCGACCCAGTATCCGCGACGATGACAAAAACCGGGAAATATTATTACGGGGCGCTGATCGGCGTCATGGCAATTTTAATTCGAGTGGTCAATCCGGCGTATCCAGAAGGAATGATGTTGGCGATTTTGTTTGGCAATGTATTTGCGCCATTGATCGATTATTTTGTTATTCAGAGAAATATCAGCCGCCGCAAAGAGCGTTGGGCTGCGCAAACTCCACTTGAAGGAGACACAACTAATTAACCGCGACTCCATCAAAAATACGTTTATCGTCTCAGGCTTGCTCTGCATCATTTGCTCCGTCCTAGTGTCAGCTGCTGCCGTCGGCTTGAAAAATAAACAGATCCTCAATCAGGAACTCGACCAAAAGAAAAAGATCCTGCAGGTCTGTGGGATCGCGTTCACACCCGAGTCCATTGACACCCTTTTCTCCAACAATATTCAACCCGAATTGGTCGATCTGCGGACAGGTGAATATGTCTTGAAAACCGAAAACGGGAAGTTAGACGTGGACACTTATAATTTAGATAAGGTTTTACAGACCGACATCACGGTCTTAGACAAAGACCCGGCTGGCTTAGGTGGCATTCGCGAGAATCACGCGGTTGTTTTTCTGTACGTAAAGAAAAATCAGGTCATCATTCCCATACGCGGTCGCGGCTTATGGTCCACGTTATACGGATATATTGCGCTTGCCGAAGATGCGAGTACGATTTCTGGCATTACGTTTTATCAGCACGGAGAGACGCCTGGATTGGGCGGCGAAGTGGATAATCCGGACTGGAAAGCGCAATGGCCTGGCAAGGCAGCCATCGAAGATGGACAAGTCGTTATTGAAGTCAAAAAACAAGGAAAAGTCACGGATTCAAGATTTCAAATTGATGGTATGGCGGGTGCAACGATTACGACCCAAGGTGTCCACCGACTCGTTCGCTTTTGGCTAGGCGAACAGGGCTTTGGAAAATACCTCTCTCGACCCAATAAAATACAAACCACAACACAAAAACAATAACTTAATATTCACTTAACTAACCACTTGTTCTCGGCACCGGTGCTAGAACTAAGGAATTAACAATGGCTAACAACAAAGCCAAAGACGTGCTCTTTGATCCCGTCTTGAAAGACAATCCGATCACGGTACAAGTGCTTGGCGTCTGTTCTGCTCTGGCAGTCACGACCAAGCTCGATACCTCGTTGACTATGTGCATCGCCGTTATCGTCGTTGTCGCATTTTCTAGTGCTGCGGTTAGCCTGATTCGAAACCACATTCCCTCGAGTATTCGCATCATTGTGCAGATGACCATCATTGCGTCGTTAGTCATTGTCGTTGACCAATTTCTCAAAGCATATGCATACGATGCCAGCAAACAACTGTCCGTATTCGTTGGATTGATCATCACCAACTGTATTGTGATGGGGCGAGCCGAAGGGTTTGCCATGAAAAACAATCCGTGGGACAGCTTTCTTGACGGTATTGGCAATGGCCTTGGTTACAGTTGTATCCTGTTAATTGTGGCTTTCTTCCGAGAACTACTGGGAAGCGGTACGCTGTTTGGACTACAGGTCATGCCTGACATATATCCACCCAATGGATTAATGCTACTTTCACCTAGCGCGTTTTTCCTGATTGCTATCATCATTTGGATCGTACGAACACTGCGTCCGCAACAGATGGAGGAGGCATAAACGATGGCAGAACATTTAAGTATTATCGTTAAAGCGATTTTCATCGAAAACCTAGCGTTGGCATTCTTTTTAGGCATGTGTACTTTCTTGGCGGTATCGCAAAACGTCAAAACAGCACTCGGCCTCGGTGTGGCGGTCATCGTAATTCAAGGTATCACCGTGCCGGTAAACTATTTAATTTACCAATACCTTCTAGCCGACGGAGCCTGGAGTTGGGCGGGATACCCAGAAGTAAATCTAGAATTTCTCGGGCTCATTAGTTACATCGGCGTCATTGCTGCTATGGTTCAAATACTGGAAATGACACTCGATCGCTATTTTCCTCCCCTCTATAACGCACTCGGAATCTTCTTGCCATTGATTACCGTCAACTGTGCCATTCTCGGCGGTTCGTTGTTAATGGTGGAGCGTGATTTTACATTTGTACAGAGCATTGAATTTGGTATTGGCAGTGGCTTTGGTTGGGCCATGGCAATCGCCGCGCTGGCTGGGATTCGTGAAAAACTAAAATACTCCGACGTACCTCATGGCCTCCGTGGCCTCGGAATTACCTTTATTATCGTTGGCTTAATGGCACTAGCCTTTATGTCCTTTGGCGGTATTCAGCTTTAAACCTTGGATCAACAACTTAAATACAAAAAATAATGCACGATATGCAAACAATTATTATGGGCGTCCTGATGTTCACCACTGTGGTGATGACACTTGTCGTCGTTATTTTGTTCGCAAAATCTAAACTAGTCGCTTCCGGCCCTGTGCAAATCACCATCAATGACCAAAAGACGATTGAAATCCCTGCCGGAGGTAAACTCCTCAGTGCACTCGCCTCTAACGATATCTTCGTCTCGTCTGCCTGTGGAGGCGGTGGTACTTGTGCTCAGTGCAAAGTCGTTGTCCATGCGGGCGGTGGCGATATCTTGCCGACGGAATGTGGTCACATTAACAAACGTGAAGCCTTAGCAGGTCAGCGGCTCGCATGCCAAGTCGCTGTCAAGCAAGACATGAATATTGAGGTCCCGCCTGAAGTCTTTGATACCAAAAAATGGGTCTGCACTGTCCGCTCAAATCGAAACGTTGCAACATTCATCAAAGAACTAATATTGGAATTGCCCGTGGGCGAGGATGTTGGCTTTAAAGCCGGCGGTTATATCCAGATCGAGTGTGCACCGCACACTGTTGAATACAAAGATTTCGATATTGAGGAAGAATATCACAGTGATTGGGACCGGTTCAATGTGTGGCGTTATAAATCCGTTGTAACCGAAGACGTCTTCCGAGCCTATTCCATGGCAAATTACCCGGATGGAAAAGGGGTTATTATGCTCAACGTGCGGGTTGCCTCGCCACACCCCAAAGCACCAGAAGGTACACCACCGGGGAAAATGTCCTCGTATCTCTTCAATCTCAAACCAGGTGATCAAGTTACCATTTCTGGACCTTATGGCGATTTTTTCATCAAAGAATCAGAATCGGAAATGGTTTACATTGGTGGAGGTGCAGGTATGGCCCCTTTGCGGAGCCATATTTTTGAATTGCTCAAATCCCAATCCACCAACCGAAAGATATCATACTGGTACGGCGGTCGCAGCGCCCGAGAATTATTCTATATGGAAGAATTCCGCGAACTTGAAAACCAATTTCCAAATTTTTCATTCCACATCGCTCTATCAGACGCGCTACCGGAAGACAATTGGACAGGCTCTACTGGTTTTATTCACCAAGTCGTGCTCGATGAATATCTAACATCTCATTCAGCTCCAGAAGATATCGAATATTATACGTGTGGGCCGCCAATGATGCTGCAGGCCGTACGATCCATGCTCGACGACCTTGGCGTTGAACCTGAAAATGTCGCCTTCGATGACTTTGGCGGCTAGCCATAACTTAGTGACTAACATGCAACGTAATCGTATCCGCAACGCTGCGAATAGCCGTTCAGGTGATTTATGAAACGAATATCTCCGTTCATGAAACTTACCATCGCCTTGGTGATGTTCTGTGCGGTATTGCTGCTTATACGAGTCCTCCAACCTGGACAACCGATTAGCAAGCGGACAACACAGACAAACGAAGACACATCTGAGCAACAGCCTGTTAAGGTCATTCTGCGGGGCAAGACGATGGGAACAACCTTCGCGGTCACGATTGAAGGACTCACCGATACTCTGCGTTTATCAGAAATTGAATCCGCCATTAAGCAACGACTGCTTGATATCAATCAGATCATGTCTACCTATATTGCTGAGTCGGAGATTTCACAATTCAATCGTTCGCAGACTACCGCGTGGTGCAACGTTTCACAAGAACTATTGGGAATTGTACAGTTAGCACAGTCCATCAGCGAACAATCTCAAGGCGCTTTTGATATCACCGTTGGCCCAGCGGTCAACCTCTGGAAGTTTGGCCCCCAAACCGAAGAGAATACTACCGAACCTAACGGGATTCCTACCGCGGATGATGTTGCTCAAGTACTTAAGCATATCGGCTATCAACAACTTCATTTACGGGAAAACCCGCCTGGGCTCAAGAAAGATGATCCCCAGCTACAAATAGATTTGTCCGCTATCGCCAAGGGATACGCAGTCGATCAGGTTACTGAACTGCTCGAAGCCTTACAACTCGACATGCAATATATGGTTGAAATTGGTGGAGAAATCCGAACGGTTAGCTACGCCAAAAATCGCGACAATCGACGCACATGGCGATTAGGAATCCAAGACCCATCAGGGGAAGCGCTTACTGCCAAGCGAATCGTTGCAGTTAAGAGTCAAGCGATTGCCACGTCCGGAGACTATGTTAACTACTACGAAATCGAGGGGGTGCGATATTCACACACGATCGACCCATCCACGGCGATGCCAGTACAGCATCCATTAGCCTCGACGGTGGTGATTACCGACACTTGTGCTGCGGCGGATGCCTGGGCAACCGCCCTATTGGTACTTGGGCCTAAACGAGCCTATGATATAGCTAACAAGCACGACCAACCATTTGCTGTACTGTTAATCACGCGTATCAATGACCAACTCGAATGGGCACCCAATCGCGCTATGAAATTATTCTTGGAATAATCGGAAAACCCTTAATCCATGCATTTTTTTGAAATCGTATTAATTTCGTGTGGCGTCTTTGGCGGCGTCATTCTAGCAATGGCTGTAGGCGTCATTTTTGGCAATCGCCAAATCAAGGGAAGTTGCGGAGGCTTAGCTGGCATGAAAGATGAGCACGGTAATTCTATGTGCGACGTTTGTTCGATTCCAGTCAATGAGTGCCCAGAAATGCAACGCGAAACGTGTGACGAAAAAACAGCTAACGAGCTCGAGGAATCTCGCTAGCTGCTGCAAAACGCACACCTTGGTTTCCCCACACATCGCTTTCCTCTGCTTAGAAAACTTTCGTTATCTTCGTTCCAAAGGTTCAACATGTCCAAGGCCACGTTGTTGCTCACTTAACCTATCAGCAGTGGTGACAAACGTATGGCACAACTATCGCAATCAATCTTTTCTTAGGCTGCGTAATGAGTAATAATCTGACCGGTAAAATTGAAATTCCTTAAGACAACAACACGTTTGATATGAAGATTTTCTTCTCAGTTGGTGAACCCAGCGGCGACTTGCACGGGTCCAACCTAATTCGTGAAATGCTACATCGGGACAACGGCATCGAGTGCGTTGGCTTCGGCGGTCCGCTGATGGAAAAAGCGGGATGTACACTACTATTTGATCTCACTCAATTCGCCGTAATGTGGTTCGTCAAGGTCTTGCTTAATCTACATCGGTTTATCGGTTTTGCACGGCAGGCCGAGCGATATTTCAAGGAAAATACCATCGACGCCGTGGTGTTAATTGACTATCCCGGATTCAACTGGGTTATTGCTAAGAAAGCAAAGCGGCATGGAATTCCCGTATTCTATTATGGAGTGCCGCAGTTGTGGGCTTGGGCTCCATGGCGGATACGCAAGATGCGCAAACGCGTTGATTATGCGTTATGCAAACTGCCATTTGAGGAAAAGTGGTATCGAGACCGTGGTTGCAACGCAAGCTTTGTCGGGCATCCCTTTTTTGATGAAATGGAAAACCAAAAACAAACCATCGATAAAGAATTCTTAACTCGCCAACGCGATACAGCCGGGAAATTGGTAACTTTACTGCCGGGGTCTCGGCAACAAGAAGTTGAGGGACAACTTCCGTGGTTCCTCAAAGCCGTGGCTATGGTCCAGCGGGAAGTGACCGATACTCGTTTCGTCATCGCCAGCTTCAATCAAGTACAAGCTGACTATGCCAGCAAACTGGTCGCCGAATCTGGCTTGAACATCGAAATCCATGTCGGCAGAACTCCCGAATTAATGCAAGCCGCGCATTGTTGCCTAGCATGTTCCGGTTCTGTTTCATTGGAACTCATGTACCATCACACACCAACGGTGATTTTATATCACGTAAATCGATTTCGATACTTTCTTGGCAATCACCTCATTCGAGCACGATACATCACACTCGTGAATCTGATATCCTCATCCAATCCGTTCTTACGCACCAAAGAAATGTGGCATCCAAATTTGCCGGGCGGCGAAGATATTCCAATGCCAGAATATCCAACGTGTACCGATAAGTCCGCAGAGGTCGCTGGGCACCTTACCCAGTGGCTATCAGACCCACAATGTTTTGAGCACAGCGTTGCGCAATTAAAGACCCTAGCGAGTCAATACGCCACTAGCGGCGCGTCCAGACGTGCCGCCGAATTTATTCTGGCAACGTTGGCCGATGATGCTATCACTGCTGTCCCTCAAGCGGCATAATCTATGGATAGCTATCCATCAAATATTTAACTCACCAACGCAATCGTTTGTCACAGGAAGCCGTCTAGATGCTAGGGGAACCTAAAATCACAGCCTATGATTTGCGATTCCAATTTCTAGGAATCGCTATTCGCATCCACCCAGGGTTCTGGGCCATTTGCGTCTTTCTAGGGTTTAGTATGAGGATGTCTACGCCAATTTATCTATTCGTATTTAGCGTGGCCGTGTTTCTATCACTATTAATTCACGAGATGGGTCACGCCTTGGCATTTCGTCGCTGCGGAATTCGGGCCCATATCGTCCTGTACCACTTTGGTGGCTTAGCCGTTCCCAAGGGGATGGAATCCTATTTCGACCATACATCTGGATATACCTCCAAACAAAAACTATTTGTTACTGCGGCCGGCCCCAGCATGCAAATTTTAGCAGCATTGTTAGTCATCGTAGCTGTACGCGCTGTGGGGAAAACTGATGGTTTTCTAACGGCGCAAGTCGGAATACCCGCTCGGCTAACCGCTGACCCCCACGGCACGCTCGACAATATCATCATGTCTCTAAGCCGCAGTGACCTCGCATGGAATCTGCGGCACATGGATGAAAAAAGGCAAGCACTATTCACATCAGCCGATACAAATGATGATCAATTGCTATCTTTGGCCGAATACGACGTATTTCAAACAACCGTTAATTCGCCCCTTAGAACATCTAATCAGACGTCCATTCTAGGACCATCTGCAATCACGCTGGATAGCATCAGTCGTATGGACCAGCAGCTTCAAACCCCAGCGGTTATTTCAGCCGAGCGCAAGAAGCGATTCATTGGTGCACAACGCGAATTATTAGATGCTGCTGATGTACGGGACGATAACATGATTCGTATATCGGATCTGCAGCAAACGTTAGATTATCAAATACTCTTCGAATCGGACGCCCTCAATAAATTTATAACTATCTTCGTGATGATTAGTCTGTTCTGGGCAATCTTAAACCTCGCCCCAGTCTACCCTCTCGACGGCGGTCAAATCACTCGTGAACTACTAGTGCTCTTCAACGTCAACAACGCGATTCCAAAATCGCTCTTTGTCTCTATAGCCACGGGGGTGGCCATCGGAATCTGGGGATTGAACAACAATTCAATGTTCTTGACGTTGATGTTCTTCCTGATGGCATATTCGTCGTATCAATTGCTGCAACGCTACCAACGCGGTTTTTAAACGGCTGTTTTTTTGCCACTCCAGTACCAAGCGAGAATCGTGCCGGTGAACATACAGAAAAAGGTATAGAAGGCTGGGGCTATAGCAACACTTGGATTGGTCGGAAAAAGCTCAACAGCTAAAGTTGCTCCTAACCCTGCATTTTGCATCCCCACCTCCAAGGTGAGTGCTCGTTTCATCCCCGGCGTGAGCTTCAATAACTTACCTCCAAATTGACCGCAGCAATAACCAATTAAATTAATCAGCAACAGCGCCACCAACAGGCTGCTTTCCAATTGACCAAGCTTGTCGCGAGAGCTACCTACCACGGTCGCAATGATAATAAGAATACTCAAATTGGCGATGATCGCGCCGATGGATTTTGCTTGCTTTTCAAACTGTGGCAACAAGCGACCGAGCAGAAATCCACAGACCACTGGAATGACCACCCACTTCAATAGTTTTAATCCCGCCGTAAGATAGACAGTACTCGCTCCTTGGGCGTTCTCCGTCAGCAACTGAGCGGCGACAGGGTCGGCAAAGCTCGCTTGCAGACGCAACAACACCGGCACTGCCAGTGGCGACAATAACGTCGCTAACGTGGTCAGGCTAACGCTGTAACTAACATTGCCTTTACTAACGATTGTCAAAACGTTCGAGGCCATTGCGCCGGGGACACATCCTACAAGAAATATCCCGACGAGTTGTTCACCCTCAAACCCTAATAGCTGCCCAATTAAACAAGCCAACAACGGCATCGAGATAAACTGGACAGCGGTGCCACCAAGTACGACTGGCCATTTAGTCAGAACTTGTTTCACTTCCTTAACCGGCAACATCCAGCCTACAGAAAACATCGTGGCAATGATCAAGTACGGGAGCAGCCATCGGTGATTAAAGGGATCGAAATCAATTTCAATGTATGGCCAATAAAATGCCGCGAGTGAAAGCAGAATCAGCCACAGTAACAAGAATCGTTCTATCAATTTGGTCATCATTGTGCATACCACTTTGCAATATTTATTCGCAGCAATTCAGTGCCAATACCAATGTACGCCAATTTGATGAAAGCACAAAGAAGAGAGTAAAAGAAGTGACTGCCACCCTGTCCTATTTTGATCTTCTGGTTGATAATAATCGCAACAAGACAATTTTTTCCGGTTAGGTAATATGACTGACAAATTGACAATCGAAACTATTGAAAAACATCTCTCAGAACTCAAAGATCCCGAAACAGGTCGTGGATTGATGACGATGGATCAGATCAGCGACATTTCGCTCAACGACGGTCACCTGCAACTAACGCTAGGATTAACCACTCACAGCGCCCCGATTGCCACAACCTATCGTGCAGATTTCGAATCCGGCATTCGCAGTCAATTTCCAGAGCTCACAGACCTAACTATCAATAGCGTCATCCACAAGCGACCGGCAAATAAAGTTGGCGAAATTGGTTTAACTGCAAAAACCATCATCGCCGTCGGGTCGGGTAAAGGGGGCGTTGGCAAGAGCACGGTTGCAGCCAGTCTCGCCTTAGGGCTACAACAAGCTGGCAGTAAAGTCGGAATCATGGATGCCGATGTCTATGGACCAAGCATTCCGCAATTGCTGGGAGTCTCTGGTCGTCCAACTGTCGACGAAAACCAGAAAATAAATCCTATTGATTGCAACGGTATGCCCGTGATGTCCATGGGTTTTATGATTCCTGAAGATGAAGCGGTCGTTTGGCGCGGACCGATGCTACACGGAGCGATCACGCAGTTCCTGCGTGATACAGACTGGGGCGATTTAGATTATCTGATTATCGATATGCCACCAGGCACTGGAGATATTGCGCTAACGTTGTCCCAACTGATTCCTCTCAGCGGTTGTGTTATTGTTTGCACGCCGCAAAAAGTAGCGCTGCTTGATGCCGTCAAAGCGATTTCTATGTTCCGCAAGGTTAACATTCCAGTATTGGGAATGGTCGAGAATATGAGCGGTTTCGTTTGTCCAGATTGCGACAAACTCTACGACATCTTTGGCCGGGGCGGGGCGAAATCTCGGGCGGCAGAATTAAATCTACCGTTCCTCGGTGAAATCCCCATCGTACCATCAATCCGCGAAAACGGAGATGCTGGAACAACACAAAACAATCTCGACGACGACGGCTCTGCACAATACATCGAAACGATCATCTACAATTTGGTTAACAATATGGCAACGGCCGCTGCCGACCAACCGCCGCAAGTGCAACTCCCCGTGTTGGGCTAATTGAAATTCAACGATAATACGTCAAAACCTTTGTCACAGAATTTTCCATTGTAGCAAATAAACATTCAAATCATATTGCATTAATTCCGATGTTAAATACATTAAGATTACTTACAGTGTTAAATACATTAAGATTACTTACAGTTCGGTGTTGAGTTTTTCGTAGTCGAACTACGACTCGATTCTCGGATCTGATTTCATGTTTTTAGAGGGAAATGATCGTGGCTAAAGCAAAACGTAAAAAAGCAGCACCAAAAAAGAAAATTGTTCGCAAGAAAGTAGTAAAGAGAAAAGTTGCGAAAAAGAAGGTAGCTAAAAAACCAGCTGGGAAAAAGAGAACGGTAAAGAAGAAAGTCGTCCGTCGTAAAGTAGCGAAGAAGAAGGCTGCTCCTAAGAAGGCTGCTCCTAAGAAGGCTGCGAAGAAGAAGGCTGCTCCTAAGAAGGCTGCTCCTAAGAAGGCTGCTCCTAAGAAGGCTGCGAAGAAGAAGGCTGCGAAGAAGGCTGCTCCTAAAAAGAAAACCCGTCGTGGTAAGAGGGGCTAAATTTTCTTAAGCCA
>Ga0302132_10000580_pt1 | contig 20731 bp, 37 predicted proteins | sample CB9_321_MG_FD_203113 | JGI IMG/M metagenome (GOLD analysis project Ga0302132, IMG submission 203113) | Marine microbial communities from Western Arctic Ocean, Canada - CB9_32.1 | ecosystem: Environmental > Aquatic > Marine > Oceanic | place: Canada: Western Arctic Ocean | collected 2017-09-19
AGGTCAGCTATCTTTGGAGGACGCAAAAAAGGCCATGAAAATTCGTGGTGTCAACGCTAACGGCTTAACGGATACCGACAGGCAATACCTACGAGCCTTGAGCGATAGCGATGTTCCATTGGGTGTGGGTACAATATCGGCAATTACAGGGGTTGACAGGGTAACAATAGAAGACGTAATTGAGCCGTGGTTACTGCAAAACGGCGTGATAACAAAAACGCCTAGAGGAAGAATATTAAACCGTACCAAGATTGTATCACCCAAATTACCCTCATCTACATAGAACCCCTCCTAAGTTTTTTAGCATTTTTAAAGTTTTATCATTGACAATGACGAAATCAGTGCTATAATATAATCGTATGGCTTCATAGTTAAAAGGATATAACAAGGGTCTTCTAAACCCTAGTTCGAGGTTCGATTCCTCGTGAGGCCACTAAGAAATACACTGAAGATATTGAATAATAGTAGCATAGTATTCAAGGCTGCATAAATAATTGTACAAAGTGAATAATTGGGCTGAAGCCTCACCTTAGTCCGTTGCAGTTTGTAGGTTACGAGAGAGTGTCCGACCACTCCAGAGTATGGCAAAAACAAGAACCTCGGCTCTGAACCACCATTTCAACCGAGTCCTGTATAGGTCAAATTAACAAAACTAGCCATAGAGAATCTGTTAGCGTTAAAGACCATACTGCCTACAATAGCTACCATATACCAAAAGAACTGAAGATTTCCCAAAAAGAGTAACAATCATAAGGGGAGATAGTATGTTCTATACAGGTATAAATGGGGTCGGTACGTCTTTAATAAAATTGTATTTTTAGCTTGACATTTTCGTCTCGGTATGCTATAATATAGTGGGACAAATAAAACAATACTAATGAGGAGGTAATTGAGTATGAAGAACATGAACTTAGTGGTTAAAGATTTCCTGCTGGGGTTCCTATTTGGAATTAGCCTGCTCATGGGTATCTATATTGGGAACTTTGGTTAGTCACAGGAAGCACTGTTATGAAAATAAGCATTAGCGTAGAGCCAGATGAATTTACCGACTTCGTTGCTAAGGCATTTGACTTAGAATTTGACGGAACGATAACCACCGACATTCCAGAGTTTGAGCAACCAGAGTCAGGCTCGTATAACATAGGAATGATCGTCGGTGCTAGCGGTAGCGGTAAAAGTCAAATCTTGAGTAACCACTTCCCCACAATGGACAGTGACGCTTGTAGACCGACTCCTACGTGGGATACAGACAAAGCTATAGTTTCGCACTTTAGCAGTCCAGAGGAGGCTGTTGAGAGGCTGTTCGCTTGTGGTGTAGCCTCGGTTCCTACCATGTGCAAACCGTACCACGTTCTTAGCAATGGAGAGAAGTATCGTGCGGCGATAGCTAGACTCCTCGGTGACCGAATGGTTTTAGATGAGTTCACCTCTGAGGTAAACAGAGAAACAGCAAAGAGCTTATCCGTAGCACTAAGTAAATACATAAGAAGAAAGAACATAAAGAACGTAGTGCTAGCCTCCTGCCACAAAGATATTATCGACTGGATAGAACCCGACTGGGTATTTGACTGCGATAGTGGTCAGCGTTTCAACAACACCGACCCAAGAACACTAATGAAGAAAGTAGCAAAAATAGAGATTTACTAATGTTCAAAAGACCAACCCTAGAATTAGAAGTATACGAAGTCCCAAAAGAGCTTAAAGAAACCTATTGGAAAATCTTTAAGAAGCACCACTACTTAGGGGAGTCGATAAACAAAGCGGCAAGATGTTGGGTAGCCTACCTGTGGGAAAACCCAGTAGCCTTCAATTCTGTCTTGGCCATGCCAAGCGGATCGCTTAAGAAGGCTTGGCGTGAACATAGACTAGTTGTCCTGTCTGACTATCAGGGGATGGGTATAGGAAATCGAATGTCTGAGTGTATTGGCAAGATGCTAACACTAGAGGGTAAACGGTTCTTTTCAAAAACCGCCAACATCAAGTTAGGGGAATACAGAAACAAGAATGAGTCATGGCGACCAACGAGTAAAAACGGTAAAGCAAGACCGGACAATCTTGGCAGGAAAAGTAATTACAACAACATGGTGAAAGAGTCCCTCTCTATGAGGGTTTGCTATTCACACGAATACATGAGCGACAAGAATAATGAATAAAGCATTTGTATTTGACTTTGATGACACGCTCGCCAAAACAGATGCGTGCGTCTTAGTTCATACTAATTGGTTACCGATGGGAATGACCAACCCTTCAGTGCAACTGACTCCGGCGGAGTTTAACGACTACGAACTTAAAGAAGGCGAAAGATTTGACTTCTCTGAGTTTAGATGTGCAAGCCTAATAGAAAATGGACGACCGACAGAACTCATGCAGTTAGCCAAAGAGGTGTATGACGAAAATCATTCTGTTTATATCTTAACGGCTAGGAGTGACGATGTTTCAGACGCTATCGCTAAGTTCCTAAGCCTGCACGGAATAGAAGCCAAGCAAATCATATGCGTCGGAGATAATGACGGACATAACGGTATTGCGGCTGGCAAAAGAAAATCACTAATAACTATTATGAAACTTTATGACAAAATCTATTTCTATGACGACAACAAGGAAAACATAGAGTTAGCCAATGAAATAGGCGTTAAAACACACTTAATCTTAAACCAAAGGTAGAATATAATGGACTGGCTAGAACTTCACAAAACAGCACCTGTTGTCGATTTGCACTCACACTCAATGTTAAAGGCTGAGATTTTTAATCGAAACCTAAGCAACAGGAACGGCAAGCGGCTAGCTAAATGGTTCAAAGAATCTTTTTGGCCTTTTAGCGTAAGAGCAACTTTCCCAAAGGTAGACGAAGGAGGAGTGGATGTCCTACTATCTACAGCCTATGTCTTAGAGCAGGAATGGATAGACGACATATCTCTTATCGACTGGCTCTTGCGGTTCACTCCTAGTGTCCGTAAAAAGATAGTAGACCCTACCTATTTTGATGCCACAAAAAATATGATGGACGGAATGGAAGCACAGGTTAGCGACTATAACAATAGCCTGCCAGAGGGTAACCGCAGAATGGTGATTGCCTCATGTCCCGCTGACATTACCGCTAGTATAGAAAACGGAGATATTTCTATTGTCCACTCCATAGAAGGGGCACACTGCCTACAAGGACACGAGGCTGGCAAAACAACTGAAGACGAAGCAATGTCTGACCGTATGACGGTAGAGGAAGAGGTGTTAAATAATCTTGAGTACTTCTACGCTAGAGGGGTTTCATATCTAGGACTCGCACATTTTTATCCTAACCTTTGTGCGAATCCAGTTTTTCCATACCCCGAATACGGAGCCAAACACATGAACTGGCGTGAGGTATTGGGGCGATGGGATGAAACCAAAGGGCTTACACCTCTTGGCCTCAAAGTGGCAGACAGAATGCTTGACTTAGGGATGCTCATTGACATCGGCCACTGCACCATAAAAGCAAGAAAGCAACTGTATGACTTAGTTGACGCTAAAGGTAAAACTCAATGCCTTTTGGCTAGCCACACGGGGTGTTTTGAGATAAATAGAATCAGTTATAATCTACAGGACTGGGAGTTGAAGTGGCTGGCAGATCACGGGTGTGCTGTAGGGATTATATTCATGAACTACTGGCTTGCACCGACAGATACAGGGTTAGGTCTTAAATATATAGAGCAAACCCTCAATCACATTATCAATGTTTGCGGTGATGACACTGCCGCCATTGGTACAGACTTTGATGGGTTTACTGATCCGCCAGACGAAATAGTAGATATGTCTGAGCTTCCACGTATCACTTCTTACTTGAAGGGGTTGGACTACAGTGACGAAGTCGTGAAGAAATTTCTTGGGGGTAATGCCCTAAGATTATTAACAGATGGATGGAAAAAATAATTATTATATTAGAGATAGGAGTTTAAGATGGGAATGTTAAAATGGGTGTCGGATTTTTGGAGTGGCGAGCAAGACGAAGTAACTCCTGTTGACGAAACCACAGAAGAAAAAACAAAAAGGGAGCAGCGGGCAGCAGATCGAGCAGCAAGCCGTGAAGCAAAAGGACAAGAAAAAGCTGATAAAGCCAAAGAAAAGCGAGACTTCCGTATCGAAAAGATCAAAGCTCTCACAGCTAAGGCTCTCGCGGTAGGAACTAAGAGAAAATGGCTTGTTTTCATGATAGGAGCCGCTATTGCAGCGTATCTAATCATATTCAAGGGAGGTCTTGGAGGGCTGTTTTAGAAATATTTCCCCCTTTTAATGTATTTTGTTCAAGTTTGTTCTTGACTTATGCTGATGTATAACATATAATGAATGTATAATTAGAAGTAACTTTTTTAATACCAAGAAGGAGAATTTAAGATGATTGATAAACTTAAGGCTATGGTTAAATCTAGAAGGTTCTGGGTTGGCGTTGCTGGCCTAGTAGTGGTTCTTGCTGACTCACTGTTCGGCGAAGGAACCGTTAATCCCGAGACAGTAACCAGCGTTACCCTAATGGCTGCCGCATGGATTATTGGCGACTCGCTCAGAGTAACGGATTAATGTCTAATGACTAATTTTTTATTCGACGTGGACGGAACCCTTACTGCCCCGAGAGGGGTAATTTCCAAAGAGTTTAAGAACTTTTTCGAGGTCTGGGTAAACGCTCAAAAAGGAATTGGGAATAGCGTGTTTCTGGTAACCGGATCGGATAAACAAAAAACAGTCGAGCAGATAGGCCTTTCTTTATGCGGGCTTGTAGACGGCTGTTACCAAAACTGTGGGAATCAACTTTATAAAAGAAACAGTTTGGTGAAGGAGTCTTCGTGGAACGCATCACTCACACTGACAACCGGCATCATGGACGTAATGTCCGAGAGTCAGTGGTTTGGGCGGTCTACTGATAATATAGAGCATCGCATCGGCATGGTTAATATATCCACGGTGGGTCGGAGTGCTGACAATGAACTGCGAAAAGAATACTTTATGTGGGACGAGCAAAACGGAGAACGAAAGAAAATTGCAGAACGGCTTTCCTCTAGACATCCAGAGTTAGAGTTTTCCATTGGGGGTGAGATTAGCATAGATGTCTACCCTAAAGGCAAGGACAAGTCACAAATTTTGACAGACATGACTGGAGAAACTGTTTTCTTTGGTGATAGCTGTCACAAAGGTGGTAATGATTATTGCATTGCAAACAAATCAGGTAAGTACCACCAAGTGGCGGGTTGGGAAGAAACCAAAAAGATACTAGAGACACATTATGACTAAGACTAGCTGTCAAGAATGCAAAAAAGAAATGACGTACAAGGACGCTTACCGCTGTAGGATGTGTCACGATTTTTACTGTGAAGAATGTTCACTAGAACACTTCGGCTTATACGAAGACGACAAAAAAACAAATTACGTAAGCGGATTAAAGTCCACGTGGTGGGTGATTAAGAAGAAATTACTTAACAAAAAATGGGGGCGAAACGGCATCGACTGATTAAGGAAGTAATAGTTGCATTGAGTAGTTAGCCAAACGGCTACTTTAAAATTTGGCTAAATTTTTAATTGCTGAACACAGTTTTGCAATAGCAGCGTAGCTGCTTGAGGCTTTACCTCGCCTTATCACCCAAGAGGTAACGGGCTAAGTCGTGCTTAGATAGAGGGTTCACTCCTTGAGCTAAAAGTGAAATGATGGTACACCCATCTGACTCCGATAAGTCGGATAACTTTGTGCGATGTGTGACAACAACGCAATAACAATGTAGACGCTACTATGGAATTAAGACAGGACGCGGGTTCGACTCCCGCCGCCTCCACTTGAAATAAAATGACTAAAAAAAAGCAATACAAATCAGACAGGGTTGATGAGAAAGAAATGGTGGAAATTAGAAAGCATAATAAAATTATAGATGAAAAAGAAAAAACCCTAAAATTAAAACATCAAGAGATGTGGAAAAAAAAGAAAGTCAAAGGATTCAATGGATGATAATAAACATGTTCTGGTTGAGCTTTTAAATAAACTGGAGGCTGTAACCGCAGTAGACCAATGGAAAAAAGAAACGGAACTATAAAATGGGGATTCGCGAGAAGCTGCGTGACCATTATGATGATGACCTTTTGTTTGCCGATGGCTATGATAATGCTATTATTGGTGTTTGTGGCGGCTGCGATTCAGGAAGGGTGGCTTACGATGCTAAAAAAATGGTCGAAATCTGCATGAGCGACCAAGGTATGGACTGTGACGAAGCTAACGAATGGCTTGATTTTAATACGTTTTGTGCATACGTTGGAGACAGAACCCCAATATATATATTTACGAGAGGTTAAGAATGAGAAGTGAAACAGACGACATGACAGATTCAGCATACTTCAGGGTTGCAAAATTGCTAAAAAATAAGTCGGCATATCGGGTAAAGCAAGCCTACAAAAAGATAGACCGACAGAACGAGACCAAGAAATCCCTATGGTTAAGAATTAAATCATTTTTTCTCAGGAGCAAGTAATGAACTCTAGATTCGACAACAGAAGTAAAGACACATTTAAAAAAGATATATACTTCTCCACCAAGTTAGAAAAATACTTTTTTGACAAGTGGGTAGATATATGCCAACAAGGGAACAATATTCAGCTTCAAAACCCTAGAGACAATGGTTGCGGTAATGATGGAGAATTTATCGCCAAAGGAAACACTGCCGGTGCTGACTACATGGTGGATATTCAAGACCACCCAGAGCGTGCCATGAAAAAGAATCACCCACTAGAGATCAAATGGGTTCCAACCGCAGGTAAATTTACCCTAAAAGAAAACGATTTAAAGTCTTACATAAAAGAAGGTGCAAGCATACTCTTCATCTATAACTCCGTGCGATGCGGAACAGATATGCGTAAGCCAAAAGATTATAATTTTGACAAACACGTTCAGCTAATAGAGTCTAAAGTAGGTCAAATCAAGTGGGGTATTATGTGGTCTCCAAAAGTTAAAGAGTTCTACGGTCAAGCCAAAGAAAACAACCTGATACAACCAATACATTATATGGGCGGGAAGCAAGGCGTTATTCTGAAGCAGGAAGATTTTGATGAATGGTTCACACAGGAGGTGTGGGGGTGATACAATATAAGTATAAATGTTGTGGCGGTATAGTAGGCAAAATTTACAGAGAAGAGAACTGTCCTTTCTGCGGGTCATACTCTCCAGTTATAGAAGAGGTCGATAAAGAAGATCAAGTGCTTCTCAATGTCTCTGGTTATTCTGGAGACAAAAAACGTGAAACACGACCTTGGGGTTCCTTTCAGATTGTTCTTGACGAACCTAACGTAAAGGTTAAAAAGATAACCGTAAAACCAAAACAAAGATTAAGCCTACAGCTACACGAACACAGAACTGAATGGTGGAAGGTCATAACGGGGAGTGGCGAAATGCAGGTGGGAAACTCCGTTTTTAAAATATCAGATTGGGACACGGTAGAAATAGAGAGATACCAAGTACACAGAGTAGAAAACATTGGCGACACCGATCTAATCTTTGTTGAAATCCAAACTGGGGTTTGCAAAGAGGACGATATAATAAGAATTAGGGATGATTACAACAGAACGGGAGATAACTCGTGAGAATAGGCATAATTTCTGGCTACTTTAACCCACTTCATACTGGACACCTAGATTACATCGAGGACGCTAAGGGGCAATGTGATATACTATACGCAATTGTAAACAGTGATAGCCAAGTGGAGATTAAGGGTAGCGTTGCGTTTATGGACGAAGAGTCCCGAGAACGAATCGTTGGTGCTTTGTCTGCGGTCAACCGTACCTTAGTAGCAGTAGATGAAGACGGAACAGTGGTGAAGAGCATAGAGAGAATACACAAGAGCAATCAAAACGATCCATTCGTAGAGAGCATTACGTTCATGAATGGTGGCGATCAAAAAGCTGGGAGTATCCCAGAAGAAGAATATTGCCAAGCTAATAATATCCGCACAATCTTTTCGGTCGGGGGTAATAAAACACAGTCCTCTAGCTCGTTAATAGGAGATGTTCAATAGATGTACGAATACAAAGCAACAGTGGACAGAGTAGTTGATGGTGACACCGTTGACTTTATTGTAGACTTAGGCTTTAGTGTCCAAATGAAGATACGTGGTAGGCTTGCGGGTGTTGATACACCAGAACGAGGACACTCAGATTTTAGGTTAGCAAGCAAGAAGTGTAGAGAGTTGCTCGATAAAGCCACGGGTAGTTTTCCCTACGAGGGAAAGGTAATAATCAAAACAAACAAGACGGGTAAATATGGACGCTGGATCGTAGAGATTCAGGGTGTAACCGACGAGTTAGCAAGAATATGGCCTTATGAAAGATAAGTTTACTAGGAAAAATTTAAAGGAGATGGTATGAGTACTTTTAAGGAAGAAGCATTGAACGCATTAATGTTGAACGCAAAGAAAGATCGTTCCGAGGCATTGACTAGCCTAGCAATTATGCTGGATCACCCCGCTGGCATTGGAGATCATAGTACATTGGATTTGCACAACAACCTAAACGAATCCCTTGCTAAGTTAGCTGACGCAGAAGATAGACTGCAAACATTGTTAAAATTTTATCCTTAAAGAGGGGACGAAGATATAGATGGCGTTGGAAAAAATATACGTTTTAGTGATAATAGAATTGACCGAGACGGACACTCTTTCGGCTGAACCTATGGGGGTATATACCGATCTCCACGAAGCCACTAGGTATTCAACTGAATGTCAGAGTCTATTACCAAACGTCAAATCCTCACAAACAATGTTTGACGTCTTAGAGTTTTCTCTTGATGCTAAACCTCCGATGTTGACTTTTTTAGAAAAAGCACAAAGTCGCCTAGAGAATAATCTTACCAAAACACTAATTAAGTTAATGAAGACAGGGTTAATAGACCAACTAGTGGGAGAGGATGGGCATTTTTATTACACCTTAACCGAGAGGGGTGAGAAACTAAAAGATAGCCTTCCCGAAGATCTAAATAAGTACTTCAGAAAACAATAGGGAGCAGATAAGTGTATCACCTGATCCAGCAGCATTATCACCCAACAAGTTGGGATAACACCTTTTTCCTTGAGGCAACTCTTTGGTCAAGAAGGAGTCATGACACAGAAACCCAGTGTGGGTGCGTGCTTGTAAAAAACAATGTGAATATTTCCTCCGGTTATAACGGATTCATTAGAGGTGTTGACGACCAAGTATTACCCAATACTAGGCCAGCAAAATACCCCTTCATGATTCATGCTGAGGCAAACGCTGTCTACAACGCGGCTAGAAACGGACACTCTACACTCGGTACAACTGCTTATATAACAGCGATGCCCTGCTTGCAGTGTCTACAGACGCTTCACCAGTGCGGTGTGTCAGAAGTCTATTTTTCCGATATCTCCTCGCCAAAGATAGAGTCTAATGGTGAGTACTCAAAAATACTAGAACTTTTAAAAGGCGATATCAAATTTAAGTTTACCCCAAAGAGTAGCCTCGATAACACCATGCTCTTAATGAGTGCTAAAAAGTTTGAAAAATAAATCATAAAGCATTTGACTTATGTGCATCCATAGACTATAATAGTTATAATCAGAACCGAACAATTGATCACAGGAGAAACAGAATGATATCAATGAAAGAAATGGTTCAAGCACACCTTCTAAATGTCGAGAGAGAAGTGAAGACTCTCGAAGATAGGAAGGTTGACATAGACCAAGAAATTAAAAAACTACAGGAGTATTTAAGCGAGGGTGTAACAACCCTCAATGAAGTTGTCGATGAAGTTGTCGATGAAGTTGTCGCCGAAAAGAGTGGTGAAAATACCACGCTTTGCGGTTAGTCTAGAAGAGAGTTTATAAGTATTTTTAGGAGAGAAAAATGAAAAGTAATGAGTTTTATAATACGTTGGCAACTCTGCCGTCGTCTTACTCTTGGGAAGTAAGTAAAAGGGTCATCACAGGCCAAGGCACTCGCGGTGCTTACCGTGGACTTGTGTTCAATCCGGTAACCGCTGTTGCATACCGATTAACTGGATCTGTCTATGGGACAAACAAGCGTGAAACCCTGAAGGCTGGTAAAGCACTAGGTTTGACAAAAGAGTTTACAAGTCATGTTTATAATGCAGCTGGTGGCGTTTCCAATCGCGGTAACACACAGGTTGTACGTGGAAAAATTAGATCAGCACTGGAGATTTAAGATGAATCAGAATTGTTGGAACGGAGCCGGAAGACTTACTAAGGACGCAGAGTTCACCACTACCAAGAAGGGAACTTCTATGTCTAAGTTTAGAATTGCAGTAAACGACCGTCGAAATGACGATACATTGTTTATCACTGTTCTTTGCTTTGGTAAGATGGCGGAAAATTTGAACTCTATGCTCACCAAGGGTCGATTAGTTTCGATCACGGGTAAGTTAAAGATTGATAACTATGAAGATGAAAATCAGAACAAGAAGACTTCCATTTGCGTTATGGCAGATGAAATTTCACTTGGCCCTGATCCATCGACAATTGTAAAACGTGAGACCTCAGAAGCCGCGTTAACCACGTAGACGCAGAGAGGCGGATGAACTATCCTCCTTCTTGCACACAGCCCTGTCAGGAAAAGGTTCTTGACGGGGCTTTTTGTTTTTTTTGACAATTTCCTAAATTTAGGTTGACAAACAGGACGATGTATGTTATACTTACACATATGTGACGAAGAGACAGTTTATAGACAAGCTCTCTTCAGTCAAAACAATCAACTAATTTCTTTACGAAGTACATACTCATGGAAACAAGCACTCGTTATGTAGACCCACAAGCTGTGGCAGCCTTTTTTTTAGCACTTGCATTTGTCGTATATTGCTGTGGATGCTTTATTTACGGAGCTTTAAGTGAGAACGCGAAGCCTCTCTTTCAGAAATTCAACGAGGAAAACCGCGATCTTCTTAACAGTTTTAACGTTAACCGCACTAACAATCCTCCAGTCGTTACACAAAAAACATCAGTTCACATAAAAGAAGTGTCCATAGTTCAAGAGGTCAAGAAGAATAAACCTGACGAGAGACTGCTTCAAGACTGTATCGCTGCCCTTGTCTCCTTTGGTTCAAAAAAGCGGGAAGCCACGGCGGTCGCTACAAATTTCTTTCAGTCTCACCCAGAGATAAAGACAGTAGAAGAATTTATCAAGGAGTATTTTAAAAATGAATATTAACTTAATGGCCCCAATTAATCAATTGGGATACGGAGTGGTAGGGTTAAACGTTTTTAAGGCATTATCTAACGTTGCTAATGTTTCATTGTTCCCCATTGGTCAGCCTCAAGTAACGACTCAGGGTGATTCTGACGCCGTTAAAAGAGGGATAGACAACTCACAATCGTTTGATAGAAATGCTCCGTGTATTAAAATATGGCATCAGAATGACATGGCCCAATTCGTAGGTAATGGCAAACACATTGGTTTTCCAATCTTCGAGCTAGACACATTCAATGAACTAGAAACGCATCACCTAAAGTCAGTAGATGAGCTATTTGTTTGCTCAAGCTGGGCAAAGGATGTTACAAAACACCTAAATGTTCCAGCCAAAGTAGTCCCGTTGGGGGTAGACGGAAGTCTTTTTCCTCCTCGTGAGGCCTCTGAGGCGGGTGGCAAAACAATCTTCTTTAACTGCGGAAAGTGGGAGATTAGGAAAGGGCACGATATCCTTATAGAGGCTTTCAAGAAAGTTGCTAAAAAACATGAAGATGTTGAACTTTGGATGATGTGTGAAAACCCTTTTAACTCCCCAGACGAAGAACAAAGATGGGCTAATTTATACAACCACCCGAAGGTTAAGCTTATTCCAAGGGCTGATACACAAGCAGAGGTGTATAATATAATGTGTAAGACTGACTGTGGAGTATTCCCGTCTAGAGGGGAAGGGTGGAACCTAGAACTGCTTGAAATGATGTCTATCGGAAGACACGTTATATCCACTAATTATTCCGCACATACTGAATTTTGCACTAAAGAAAACTGTAGCTTGGTGACGATAACAGATAAAGAGCCTGCCTTTGATGGTAAATGGTTTTTTGGTCAAGGTAACTGGGCAAAAATCGAGGAGCCGCAAGTATTGCAACTACAACAACACATGGAAGCGTTTCATGAAAGCGACCCTCCACTACGTGAGCAGGTTAACCACGCTGGCATAGAAACCGCATCAAAATTATCTTGGGAAAACACAGCAACTATTATCTTGGAAAACCTATGACACCTAACGAAGAAGAACTTAATAATGGGTTAAAAACAGACATAGCAACCGTTACTTATCGCGTAGACAAGGAGGGGGAGTTTTATGTAGACATAAACCTAGAGGACTACTCCGCTGATACAGTCCGTAATCTTGGATATTTAATAGCATCCATACCAACGGTTCGATTTCAGGTACAAACTATGGATATAGTTAAGACGGCTTTTATGAAGGATGGGAAAAACGAGGAACTCGAAAAACTAATAGCCACCGTGATAGTGAAGTCAGAAAAGTTCCTAGATCGTTTGGAAAAACAGTGTGAAGAGGAAGAATCGAAGGCCAAAGAAAACGAACCGTATATTAAACCTTCAGACATGTTATAAAGGGGTCATGATGAATACTAGACAGCAAATAGGCTGGCAGAAGTACGAAGACATGCTAGAACAACAAATGCAATCTCCATTGTTAAACTCTTTGTATAAAACTTTTTATGAAAATATATATGACGAGGAAGACATTACAAGTAACTTCACTGACGAGGAGATTGAAGAACTGATCGAGTCTCAACGAGAACAGAACCCCTCGTCAGACCAAGAACCTCCTGTTACAGAAAATATAATACTTCCAGTAGATGACTCACTAGTTCAAAGCGTCAATCTAACAGCCAGTTTTGATTGTTGGATGGGCCACACTAACTTTAACATAACGGAGGGCGTCAAAGACAAACTAAATGCAACAGAGGGTATAGAAGCACTGAAAATTCTTAGTAGGTATAGATTTTTCGTTGGAATAGGAAAAATGTTTGATTTTAAAGACGTTAGAAGAGAAATAGAACAAACCATTATGAATAAGGAAAAAAAAGTTGAATAAAAAATTGAATACGAGCATTGATGATTGTTTAAAAAACGAAGATGTTATTAGGGTCGCCAATAAGGCAGCCTCCTCATTTTCCAGTAGTTTATCTAGAGACGAAATGCAGACCTGTATTTTATCTGCCTTATGGAAGGCTAAGAGTAAGTACATTGAAGGTTCCAAGTGCAAGTTCACGTCATACGTCCACAGGGGAGTAGTGTTTGAATGTCTTACGCAAAGAAAGTTTAATCTGGCAAAGACAAACCAGTTAAATTTCAATGTTCCAGATAAAAAAGATGACCTAGAAAGGATTGATATGTTGGATGAGATACAACAATGTGACGATCCAGAGCTTATTTATGACAGATTCTACAATAACATGACCATTAAAGAGATTGCAGAGAGCAGAGGGGTGTGTGGCGAAACTATAAGAATAAGATTGAAGAAAAATCTAAAAAAGCTACGACATTCTATGGTAAATTAGTGTATAATATACTGGGAATTGGAACTACAACTAAAGGACATAGGGGATCTAAAAATTTTATATCATTTTACTAAGGGAGATTTCCTATGAGTACTGTACGACCTTCTGGTGCTGGCGATGAAGCTGTAGGCACTGGCGAAAAAATAGATGGTGGATCAATTATTAAGGGTGGAGCTGTTGCTTCTGATAGCCCTGTAACAAAAAGCATGACTCTTGCTGATATTGCTGACGATTTTGGTGCAGCTATTGGCTCGAAAGTTCTTGCCAACGACGGAACTGGTTCAGCAACAACGGACAGAGTTGGTGTTCGTAAGGCTGTATCTGGTGGAACCCTTGCCTATAAGGCAGGTGCTACCAAGTGGGTTATGCAGGGTGGTAATGTTACCAGCACTCTAAGTGGTGCAGCTAATACTGCCCTGAAAAGTGCCGCTGCTGATAGCAATGGTGCGAACGCCACGAGAGACGGTATCAATCAAACATCTTCCCACCGAGTGGTAGGATCAGGTGTATCAACTAGTATTGATCCCCTCAAAGCACCCTCGACGACAATCAAGGGATACTTTACTAAAGGTGGAGACGCTGGATCTTCTAGAAACTTCATTGATCCCGCAGTAGCCGGAGGAGTGACAAGCTCTGCCGACTCTGCTGCCAATGCAACTAGAGCAATTCCGGGTGAACTCACCTACATGTTTGGTGGTAAAAATCCTGAGAACAAGGATTACAAGTCTAAAGAAACTCCTGAAAGCTAAAAACTAAAGCGTATATTATTATACAATCTTTAAATAGCATTTAGTTTTTTACCTCTGACCCCTAAACGGGGTCGGAGGATCTTTTTTAAGGAGACTTGCTAATGTTTACACAAGAAGGAGCAACATCAATTGCAACCCTTGTAGGTGCAATTAGCACAGCTATTATTGTTTTATGGAGAGTCTTTAAAGTTAGCAGGGTCTTTTTACGCGATCAAGAAGGCATTAAAAGATCAATTGAAACTATTAAGAATGAAGTAACTCCAAATGGGGGAGGGTCTTTAAAAGACACTGTAAACTCTTTAAAAAGTAGTTGTGACAGAATAGAAATAAGACAAAAGGTTCTCGACCAGAGGTCAAAGGCATCGCTACATTATTCAGATCGCCCGCTGTTTGAAACAGATAAGAGGGGGAGAGCAATCTGGTCTAACGAAGCATTTCAAAACTTGACAAAAGAGAACGGTGACTGGTCTGAAGGATACGACTGGATAGCGGCAATAGACGAGGGATATAGAGAAGAATTCCTGAAGGAGTTTCAATCCTGCCTTGATATGTGCAGGAAAGTAGATATTGAAACTACATCTGTGAATGGAAACAAGATTCACTTTACTGGCTTCCCTTATAAGATAAGAGAGGGAGTTCACGAAGGATTTTTAATACATCTTCACAAAGGAGAACTAGTATGAACGACTCTAAGAAATTTCAATTAAACAAGGCGGATATTTCCTCTTTAGGGAAAAACGCTATTCTTGTTGGTGCCGCAGCCAGTTTAACATATGCCGTCGAGAACTTAGACACTCTTGATCTTGGAACAATGGGCGTAATGTTTGTTCCTATTGTTGCGGTAGCTTTAGAGGCAGCCATTAAATGGCTCAGAGACAACACCAAGTAGTGGGGGCTTACGACTCCAAGATGCTTACCCCTTTGATGTGATGACTCATACGGCAGTGGAGAGGACACCCTCTCCCTGTCGTTTTTATTTTTGGTTCTATTTCCTAAAACTAGATGGTCAAACTGCTTGACGCAAGCTATTATATATGTGAGGCCAATTCTGACCTTGGCCCCGAAGTCAAATGGATCTTAGTTAATCATTTAAAAAAGGATGTTAAAATGAAAAAGTTTTTACTAATGTTGTCAATCTTATTCCCCCCAGCACTAGAAGCAAAGGCCGAAGTTGAAGTTAGACTAATTCCGGTACAAGAGGTTGTAAAAAGTGCGGGAATCTTTGTGTTAGACACTGGGAAGAAAGTCTGTGAAGGAGCTACCACAACCATATTTGGTATCGGAGAGATCCTCACAGCACCATTTCGAGCTGAAACCTATAAGCCCAAGAAGAGATCATACTACTTCCAGAGACCCCGCCTAGAGATTGATTACGATGCCGGAAAGTTCTTTGGAGCTAGGTATAGATAGGGCGTAAAAGGAGAAACGATATGACTCACAATCCATACCAACCTCCAAGCCCTGACGACAGAGATCAACACGTTCCTGAAACGGACTGGTCTGGGCTTATGTTTGTAATAGTAGTACTATCTGTTATCTTCTTCCGCGAGCCGTTAGTCAATTTCTTCGCTTATATATTTAGAAACGTAGGATAAACTACACTCACTCCTTGCACGGAAGCAATAGGGTCAACCGTGCAAGGATTTTTTTATAATAGTTGAAAAGGAAAATACGATTAAATGCAAGTTACTAAACGTGATGGAAAGAAAGAAGATTTTTCCGTTGAGAAAATACACAAAGCTGTCTTGTGGGGCACTAACGGTTTAACAGGCGTTTCCTTCTCAGACATTGAGATGAATGCCAACCTTTCCCTATATGACAACGTTAACACCGCTGAGATACACCAAATTTTGATCAAGTCGGCGAACGATTTAATTTCTAAGTCTACGCCAAACTATCAATATGTTGCAGCAAGACTGCTAAATATGCAGTTACGAAAAGATGTTTGGGGGTGCGATAAACCTACTGACTTTTTAGTATTTTTAGAAAGAAACGTAGACAATGGAATCTATGACCCCTACATTTTAGAGAAGTGGGACAGCAAATCCATAGAGCTGTTTGGAAACTACATAAATCACAGTCGCGATGACTCTTTTACATACGCTGGACTACAACAGCTAATTGACAAATATCTGGTTAAAAATAGAAGCTCTGGATGTATCTACGAAACCCCACAATTTGCTTACATGGCAATAGCTATGTGTTTGTTTGATAATGCAGATGAGGTCAAGAAGGCCTACGATTGCTACTCCACCTTTAAGATCAACTTGCCAACACCAATCATGGCTGGGGTTAGGACAAATATAAAGCAATTTGCTAGCTGCGTGTTGGTTGATATCAACGATGACTTAGATGGAATATTTTCTTCAATGCATGCTGTAGGAAAATATACCGCTAGACGTGCAGGAATAGGTTTAAACATTGGTAGGCTTCGTCCGCTGAATTCCCCAATTAGGGGTGGAGAAGTGCTTCACACAGGACTCATCCCGTATCTTAAAAACTTTGAGTCTACCGTTAAGTCCACTAGTCAAAATGGTCTCAGGGGAGGGTCAGCAACTGTACACATCCCGTTCTGGCATTATGAGATTGAAGACGTTTTGGTTTTAAAAAATAACGCCGGAACCGACGATAACAGGGTTCGCAAACTTGACTATTCCGTCCAGTTCTCTAAGCTGTTCTACGACAGATTGATAAACAACGAAGACATAACGCTGTTCAGCCCACACGAAGCGGATGGGCTTTACGATGCTTTCGGGAACAATGAGGATTTTGATGCTCTATATCAAAAATATGAGAATGCTCGGTCATTAAAGTTTAAGCGGAAGATCCCTGCCCGCAAGCTTGCAGAAATATTTGCTAGAGAAAGACTGGAAACTGGCCGTATATATTCCATGAACATAGACACAGCTAATGAAAACGGTTCTTGGGATATTCCTGTTCACATGTCTAACTTGTGTCAAGAGATTATCCATCCTACAAAACCAATAAAGTCCATAGATGATCCGGAAGGCGAAATTGGAATCTGCATACTATCTGCATTAAACCTTTTGGAAATAGGCGGTGAAACCGATATCCAAGACTCATGTAGGATGGCCGTTAGAACCCTAGAATCCATAATTGATTACCAAGAATATCCAGTTCTAGCCGGTGAAAACTTTACTAAAAACCGTAGATCTCTAGGTGTTGGAATAACTAATCTAGCTGGGTTCTTGGCAAAGAATAAGCTTCAATATAGCGACCAAGAAGCGTTAGAGCTGGTACATGAAACGATGGAACAAATTCAGTGGCATCTCCTTAGTGCTTCGTGCGAGCTAGCCGAAGAAAAGGGTGCGTGCAACAAATTTAACGATACCAAATACTCTAAAGGTTTATTGCCTATAGACTGGTATAAAAAAACGGTTGATGAACTCGTGTCACCATCCTATAAAATGGACTGGGAAAGCTTAAGAGAAAGAATAGCAAAGCACGGCCTTAGACATTCAACGTTGTCCGCCATCATGCCTTGCGAATCTTCTAGCGTTATTCAAAATAGTACAAACGGAATAGAGCCAGTACGTAGCTTGCTCCTATATAAGAAAGCTAAAAACGGAATCTTGAAGCAACTTGTGCCAAACTACCGTACTCGTAAAAATTATTATACTTTAGCGTGGGAAATGACAAGCAATAGAGCTATTATAAATATGTCCGCTGTTATCCAAAAGTTTACCGACATGAGCATGAGCACAAATCTATATTATAATTATGCACATCACGAGGATGGCAACATCCCTCTCAGTAGACTAATAAAAGATCAGGTGTATGGTTACAAGTACGGCCTAAAGAATTTCTATTACGCAAACACTCCAGATGGGGACGGCGAAACAGAAAAAGATATGGGTTGCGAATCAGGAGCATGTGCAATATGAAAACTATCTTTAATACCAAACACGTAGACCCAATGAGCCAACCTCTTTTTTTGGGTAAAGACTTGGGCATCCAGAGGTATGATGTATTAAAGTATCCTATTTTTAAGGATCTTGACAGCAAGCAGATGATGAACTTTTGGAGACCAGAAGAGATCGAGCTCAAAAAAGATCGCGGTGACTTCAAATTGTTGTCAGACAATGAGAGGTTTATCTTTACGTCAAACCTTAAGTACCAGACCATGCTAGACAGCGTTATCTGTCGGGGTGTTCCAACCCTATTAGAGTACGTTACAAACACGGAACTTGAAGCATGTCTGATGACTTGGCAATTCTTTGAAAAGATCCACAGTCAATCCTATTCATATATTATCCAAAATGTCTATTCAGACAGTAAAGAAATCTTTGAAGGCATCTATGATGACAAGGAGATTATGAAGCGTGCAAAAGGTGCCATCCAAGATTACAACAATTTAATGGGAATGGGAAGAGATTGTGACTCAGTAAAATTGCCTGAACTTAAAAAACAAATTTACATGACCGTCATTAGCATTAACATTCTAGAAGCAATCAGATTTTATGTGAGCTTTATTTGTTCGTTTGCTTTTGCTGAAAACAAGAAGATGGCAGGAAACGCAGACATCATTAAGCTTATTAAACGTGATGAAGCTCTTCATTTAGCAACAACCCAGCAGATACTAAAGCTACTCCACCAAGAAGAATCTGAAGGTTTTACTAAAATAGCACAGCAATGTGAAGAGAATGCCATAAAAATGTTTGAGAACGCGGCAGTAGAAGAAAAGGCTTGGGCATCATACCTATTTAAGGACGGTTCTATAATTGGATTGAACGAGACTGTGCTGCACCAGTATATCGATTGGCTATGCATGTCTCGCCGTAAAGCCATTGGCCTACCCTATGAAAACGTGGGTAAAAACCCTGTTGCCGGATGGACAGAGCCGTGGATGAGCTCTGAGTCGGTTCAGGTTGCACCACAAGAACACGAAATAACTAGTTATAAAATTGGTGCAAGCAAAAACGACTTAGAGGATATGGATTTTGGAGACGTAGAGTTATAATACATTATAAACTTTCTACCCAAGGGGTAAAACTACATGAGTCAGAAAAGAGCTAGAAAAGTCAAGAGAGAAAAACGAGGAGTTGTTTCACTAGAGGCAAAAACACCAAACCAAAAAGAGTATATAAAATCTATCATTGATAATGATATTGTTTTCTGCTCTGGCCCATCTGGTTCGGGCAAGTCTTTTATTTCAGCAGGAATTGCTTCAAGCCATCTTCACGGAGGTTTAGTAGACCAAATAATTATTACTAGACCCTTGGTTTGTACCGGAAAAGATATCGGCTCTTTACCCGGAGAGCTTGAGGATAAAATAGCACCCTACTTATTACCAATGCAAGAAAACCTAAAATACTTTTTAACGCAGTCTTTTTATGGTCTCTATTCAAACGGAGGACGTATACAATATAAACCGTTAGAGGTTATGCGTGGTGCCACGTTTAACAACGCTTATATGATACTAGACGAAGCACAAAATTGCACGATAGATCAAATAAAAATGTTTATCACTAGAATGGGTAAAGATTCAAAAGTATTAATCAACGGGGACATCAAACAAGATGACCTTCGGGGCAGAAGCGGTCTAGACTACTGTATGAGCAGGCTAGAGGACGTGCAGGGCGTTGGCATTTGCAGGTTAGGGTATGAAGACATACAACGAAACGGAATTATAGGCGACGTATTAAATGCACTGGAGGCTTAGATGCCATTACACGACTACGAATGTGACGGGTGTGGTTCTGTTTTTGAGGATGTACTTCAAAAATTTCACGACGCACCACTAAAAAAGTGTTCAGAATGTGGAAAAAATAAGTTACGAAGAATGCTTAGTGGAGGAATTCACGTTAGCATAAAAAACTCTAGCACCATAGGTGGTCTAGCGGATCGCAACACTAAAGCCAACAAGAGTGAACTTCAAGAAATGCAACATAAAAAGAACGAGGGGAAACCAAGCGTTGACAAGCCTTGGCATCACTCTAACGCCACGGCTACAAACAAAGAAATCAACACAATGACAAGCAAACAAAAGTCTAACTACATAATGGGAGGTGGAAAATGAAATATATAGACAAGGGATACATCGAAAAGAATGAGAGTGTTGTCGAGCTATATGACAAGACGGGTAATGTTATAAGTAATGATAAGAAGTACATGCTAACGCATTACGCCAAAGTGGTGACAAACCCCAGAGGCTCTGAAACCTGCTACATAAGAACGCATCAGAGTGGCCCTCTTGATCCCAACGGCCCTTACGGTAAGAGGGAGAAGTTTATCGAGACAAAAATAAGAAGGGCATCTAGAAACACGTTTGATTTCTACATGACATACTTAAAAACTAATAATTCTATTTATTTAACGAAAGCACAAAGGGGATTTTTAAATGACTAAAAAAGGACCACTAAGCAAAGCAGAAAAATTTTACATAGAACACCATAAAGATTTTGATATCAAGGACTTGTGCAAAGATCTAGACAG
>Ga0302132_10000587_pt1 | contig 20681 bp, 14 predicted proteins | sample CB9_321_MG_FD_203113 | JGI IMG/M metagenome (GOLD analysis project Ga0302132, IMG submission 203113) | Marine microbial communities from Western Arctic Ocean, Canada - CB9_32.1 | ecosystem: Environmental > Aquatic > Marine > Oceanic | place: Canada: Western Arctic Ocean | collected 2017-09-19
AATTTGATGCCTTGTGGGGCTGCGGCAAATTTCATCTGTTCCCCGAGTGAACCCCACCGTAACTTGATCACTTGGTTCTGCCCGCCAATTGGATTTGCGGAGCCATGTAAAATATTGGCCATCGTGACGCCACCGGCGAGTTGGCGATAGATTGTCATATCATGTGAATCAACGAAGTCGCCAATGCGAACTTCGGCAGTGATGGACTGGGCACTCTCGTTGACTCCGCCGTCAGTCGCCATGTGTGAGTGGCAATCGATAATACCGGCAGTGATGTGTTTGCCCGCTGCATCGACAACTATCGCACCGCGAGGTGCTTTTAAATCGGGTCCGACGGCGACGATGATTCCGTTTTCAACAAGCATGTCCGCTTTTGGTAGAATCCCTTGTTCTCCGGAAGTCCAAATTGTTGCATTGGTTATGAGCAGCGTTTTGGGTTGATTAGGTTTAGTGTCTCGGCCATAGGCACCAAGTGGGAAATTAACAGCAAACGTTGCTTTGTCTTCGACCTCAGGTTTTTCATCCTTATTTTCTTGTTTCGCTGAGTCGTCTTGTTCAGTTGTCTTTTCGATTTCTCGGGTAATTGTGATATCCGTGATGCTGCCGTCCGGCGTCGTCCATTGTCCTTGTCCGTGAATTGGAACCGTGGCAGAATCGTTACCTGTTAATGTCAGGGTGAACATGATAAATCCATCTTGCCCAAAATGTTTTCCTGGCAAGACAGCACTTAGCCGCGCACCTCGCAGTGAAACTTTGGTAAGCGGAATGATGACTTGTGGTGGTTCGTTTTCCTTAGATTCGTTGTCGGCATCTTTTTTGTCTGCTTGATCTGGTTGTTTCACGGTTTGTGTTAATTGCCCGGATAGTTTGGGAGCCTTGCCTGAAAGTTTAAGGTTCCATATTGCGGGTTCTGTGCCGAGCGACAGTTTCCAATGCCCGCCGACGTCTAAGAGTGGTTTTTTATCGAGTTCGAATCGTTGTCCGGCAACCCACACTTCATGGATGTTGGTTTTTGCATCAAAAATATCACCGGTTGCAATAACCAAGCTTGCTAGTTTTCCAGGTGTGACCGTACCTACGAGTTTTGTTACTCCGAGGGCCGTGGCTGGTTGAGTTGTGAGAGCAGCTAGGGCTTGTTCAGGATTGAGTCCTCGTTGAACAGCACGGCGTAGATTTTTGAGAAAATCCGATCGTTTATTGAGACCATGGCTTGTGAGCATTATTGGGATACCAGCTTTGGCAATGCGTCCAGGGTTTTCAGGTGCAATATCCCAGTGCATCAACGTTTTTAGTGATACAGCACGTGCGGATTCGATACTGCCAACATTGGGCGCTTTCGGAAAAGCAACAGGTACGATAACGCTTCGGCCGGCTTGTTTAATTGCCTCGAGACGTTGATATTCTTTACCGGAGCCGAGCATGATAGCTGACAGGTTGAATTCGCGGGAGAACCGATCGGCTCGAAGGAAATACTGTTCGTCGCCGGTAACAAACAGCGCTACTTGTTTTTGAGAAATCAACGGCTGTAAAGCCGCGAGGGCGTCATTGCGTTCGGGGCGAGTGGTCGCTTGACCGCTATTAAAAGCATCCCAAGCTTTCCCATACCATTGGGCATCCAACAGTGCTTGTCGCGCTAGGGCAACGGCTCCCATCGGTGAATTCGGGTAATCGGTGCGCCCGCGCCCGTTAGGCACTGTTAGGTGGATGTGTTGAAAAATGTTTTGACGCAGCACAACACGATCATTGCTGCCGGTGCCACAAATCACAACAGCGCTGTTGCCTCGAAAGATCCCTTTGGAAGGAATCGCTAATCGTGTTGTGAATCCCTGGCTACGGTAAGAGGTGTTTAGTGAACTACTGTTTATGTAGTTCGTGGCCATATCGAGCTGTGGGGTAATCGTGTCATTCCAATAGGGCGCTCCGAGTGAATTAGAATTGTTCTCAATGCTGTTTTCGCTGTAGGCGTCGATAAAGCCTGCGTATACGGTTTTTCCGGAAAGATCAATGATCCGGGCGCCCGCTGGTGTGGCTCCTGACTTTCGGATTTCTTGAATCACGTCACCCTTGATGACGATCTCCATGTCCTCTAATTTCTCTCCTGGTTTGGTAACAACGCTAGCATGTTTTAAAACAGTCCAATCTGGAGTGTTGTTTTGTAAGCCAACGACCGGATCTGTGGTCGGTGGCTGAGATTGTGCGGATAAAGAAATCGCTCCCAAAAACAGAATCAACAGACAGAGATTAATATGGCGTGGAGTGTAATGCAACATAGTTATTTGAGCGTTTCGCTGAGCAAAAAGGGATTAAAATCAACTTCTCCAATCCTATGATATATTGATGGACATTGAAATCTACCGCTCAGATTAATACGTAGAATGTTTGATGGTGTAGAATAGTGCGAGATCGATTTCCGTTCCTTTTTAATGCTGTTACCCACTATGCCTAAACGTAATGTCGCCATCATTGTTGCTATGTTGTTGCTATCACTGATTTGTTATTCGAAGATTCCGCAAAACAACTATACTCGGCTCTATCAACGGGCAACAGCAATGCTCGATGCTCGCTATGTCGAAAAAATTGATCAGCGTCAGTTATTCCAAGGTGCCATGAACGGGATGATGGCGACTCTTGATGAGCATTCTGTGTATATGGCGCCCCGAGAATACCGTGGCTTAGATGAAATTCTCAATCAAGAATTTGGGGGTCTAGGAATATATACTGAGCGCATCAAAGAGTCTAATGAAATACGAGTAATAACACCAGCACTCGGAAGTCCGGCGCTTGAGGAAGGGATTCAGGCGGAGGATGTAATCGTCCGTATCGGCGACCGCCTTACCGCAGAACTAACAATCGAGGAATCGCAAAAACTTATGAAGGGGCCCGCTGGTAAAGATGTTGAGTTGACGGTGCGGAGAGAGGGCGAGGAGGAATTGCTTGTGTTTACGGTAACTAGAGCGATTATTCAAATGGCGTCAGTGCGAGGTTACAACCGAAAAGCGGATGGACATTGGAAGTACCGACTGCCAGGAGAAGACGAAGGGATTATTTATATGCAATTGGTCGATTTTGCAGCACGGTCGGCAGACGAGATCAAGTCAATTCTAGAGGTGGCCAAGACACAAAGTAGCTATCGCGGGATTATTCTTGATTTACGAGGCAATGGTGGGGGACTGTTAAACACTGCCGTCGACGTTTGTGATTTATTCATCAATCAGCAAAAAATCGTAAGTGTTCGTTTTCGTAATACGCAACAAGACCGTAGCTATGAGGGCACGGCTGATGCGACGATTGATGCGACCACGCCAATGGTGATTATGATTGACGAGAACTCGGCAAGCGCCAGTGAAATTACAGCAGCGTGTTTGCAGGATAATGGAAGAGTTGTTGTAATTGGGCAGCGCAGTTATGGCAAAGGCTCGGTTCAGGATGTTGAAATTTTACAAGCAGGTGATGAGGAGCACGCGATTAAATTTACGATTGCGCATTTTTGGAGACCCGATGGACAGAACATCCATCGCCTAGAACCCCTCGAAAAAGCTGACGCAAACGCCGTGTGGGGCGTCCGGCCAACGGATGGTTACGAAGTAGTCCTGACGTCCGAACAGCAAGCGGCAAATCAAGCAGATCGGTTGAGAAGATTTGTGATTCAACCACCGCCCAAGGAATCTAACAGTGACCCAGTTGCCGCACCCGCGACAAGTGTTGAATTTGACAAGGAGTCTGCTAAACCCAATGTGGACCCACATTTGCAAAGAGCGATCGAGTATCTCAACCAGCGAGATTTTGCCGCCTAAAAGGCTTGGTGACGGGAACCACAATGATTGTGATAGGAATTACCAATAGATATTCCTTGTCAGGCACTCATTGACTGGTTTCGGGCTCTGACGGTACGAGTCCCAATTCTTGTAGGTCGCTGGTGGTCCATTCCTCACCGTTGACAATGATGGTACTGCCGCGTGCTACAACGAACTTACCTGTTTCGGCAAAATACGGAGGTCGCTCTAATATGTATTCGTAACGTCCTGGCGGCAATGAGATTGAAATCGGGTTTGACTTTGACAGCCCATCATCTTGCGTGTCGTTGATTTTATAAATCTCTCTTCCGGCAGATGTTATTTTAATTTCCCAGCGGTTATTTCGATATTCAACAGGGAATTGAACTTGCACATAGCCTGGGCGATTTTGATACCAAACGCCGCCGCCGAGTCCGCATAAAATAACGATGGCCAGAAACGTGATAAAATAATTGACCTTCCCATAAGTACGTATGGCATTTCGGTTGGTGGTGACCGAATCGGATTCGATCGTGGGTATCGTTCGGCGACTTGGTCCTCTTACTGTTTCAACGGGCAATAAAATGTCGGGCCGTTCGACCTCCATGGTCGAGGCAATGTCATTCCCAAGGTCCAGGTCGATACTTTGAATCGGCTGGATGACCGACTCGCCTGTTTGGATATTGGGTTCTAATGACACCGTTGCCAAACGACATGTTTCCAGTGCTCCGACCACTTCGTCCATCGATTGATAGCGATTGTTTGGATCCTTAGCTAGCATACGGCGGAATATTTGATCCAATAAATCTGGGATGTCATCACGAGAATCGTGAAGCGAAGGTATGGGATCGTCTCGGTGGGATAGAAGCTTTTGGATTGCAGAGGACCCTGGAAAGGGGGGTTGTCCCACGAGGAGTCGAAAGATGGAGCAGCCGAGGCTGTAGATGTCAGCGCGTTGATCGACATGGTGCACGTCTTCCGCTTGTTCAGGCGACATGTAATCTACGGTGCCAATGATTTGGTTGTGCTGGGTGATGCTGTCGTCGTCGGAACCTTGAGGCCGCTGCAAGGAGACGAGGCCCATATCGAGTATCTTAATGATCCCATCATCATCACGCAGCATGTTATGTGGCTTAATGTCACGGTGAATGACGCCTTGATCATGAGCGTAGGCGAGTCCCACGGCTGCTTGAGTCATATAGTTAATGACTTCGGGGACAGTTAGGACAGTCTCGCGTCGCACGATCACCCCTAAATCCTCACCCTGCACTAATTCCATCACCATGTAGTGTTTTTTGCCATATTGGTTGGCATCAATCGCTGTGACAATATTAGGGTGAGACAACTTGGCGGCGACTTCGACTTCGCGAAAAAACCTTCGCAACGTGGAACTGTTGGCTGTTACTTTCGATGAAATCACCTTAATAGCCACTCGGTGCTTCATCGTTTTATGTTCAGCTTCATAAACAATGCCCATACCGCCGCGGCCAATAACCTTAATTAAGCGGTAGTTATCTAGCTGAAGGGATTGGACTTTTCCTTGGCAAAGTCTTTGAGCTTGGAATTTAGTTAGAATCCCTTCGTTTCGTAGTGCCTTTGCCAACGCATCGCCATCGATTGGTCTCGCTTCGATTGTCTGATCAGCGATCCATTCACGAACCGCCTCGGCGGTCATGATTTCCGCTTCATCTAAATAGCTGATAAATTGCTTTAAGGAGACAGCCATTAAATCAGTGGTGCAATGGGAATGGGTGGGAAGTCTGCGAGTTGAATTACAGGGTGCATTGTTCCTATAGAGTACCACGTAATTGGCGTTCAACAATATTCGGGGCTACAATTTTATTGTGGCAAAGTTCACCAAAAGACAGAACGGGCCAGCGACAAGAGGGTTGCAATTGCAGGGCATCCGCCTGATTTTCAGTGAAAAAGATAATGTCGTTGGAATTAGCACTGCTTAAATCAAGGTCTCCGGCGACACGCTCTTCTTGCTCCACACGCCAGTCAATCGATCCCTCGTTGATTTGAAAATAGCGGCGGTCGGTGATTGTTAGGGTGTTGAATTGTTGTTGTGTGCCATAGGAGACGGGGTGTAAGCCTTGGGTTTGCAACCAATCCCGATTGATTAGCAGACCATCAGGGCAAAAATCCCAACGCTGAAGATGAGGTCGGTAAACATGATTTGCCGACCATTGAGTGATTGGTACTCTAGTAAAACATGTCAGCGGTAATTCTCCCTGAATTGTCTTACTTGCAGCAGTCAGCGTATTCGATGCAATGATACGTCGTAAGGTATTTAGCGCAGCATGGTTTGATTGTGGAAGTTGGTCTAGCAATTGGTTGATCCAATGTTGACGTGTTTCATCTGGCCACGGGCCATCACAATCGCGGGTCCAGTGGCCAAGATAGTTCTTGGAGGTGAACCAATCAGGTAAAACAATCGTGCTTGCGGAAGTGCATGGCTTGAGTTTACCCGCTTTTGCAGGTGGTGATTTGACTTGCAAGCACCGAACGTTGTCGGGTTGTCTATTATGAAGTAGTGATTCTAATAAACTGTTTCTGCGGAGTTGTAGCACATCGATAATATTGGCGCTGGCGATTAGTATTCGGTCGCGGAGAGCGGGACGGAGAGGCGAAATATTGTTGTTAGCAGTAGCTGCGGTGTTGACGGCGGGACCTGTTAAAACGTCATAGGGTCCAGATAATTTGGATTGGGGATTGTTTACGATCGCGGCCCATTGGGCAGGGTTGGAATAGCAATGTATGGTGCCGAGAGCAAAAGCCAATTTCTTTTGTCGCGCATGGATGAACTCGTGAGTCGTTGTTTGTGGGATTGTTAGGATTAGTTGCGTCTGTTGAGAGGCTTGTGCTAGACATTTGTTGAGTGCAGCGAACCACGGTAGTTGTTCGTAGAGCGGATGTCTAAGGCGTGAAGAGATTATTGCTCGAGATTGTATTGGAGGTAGTTCGCCACGATAGATATAGGGGCGTTTACCAATGGCGTTTCCGACTGATGGAGCGAACCACGGCGGTGGCTCAAAGGTAGTTTTGTACGACGGGTGCTGGGTAATCGGTGGCATCGCTTTTTCCCTATTCGCTAGTGCTGCAGAAACGCAAGCGATGTGTGGGAAATAGTATTTTAAGCGCACTCATCCGCAGCGAATAGATTTATTGAGTTGCAGATGTCACAGTGAATGACAATGTCTTACGAATCTACGCGTGCCAGCGCTGAAACCAATTTTCGAGCATCAGCAGCGACCACAGTCGTTGGCTGTGGTCAGTCTTTCCAGATTGGTGATCACTGAGCATGGTCTCGATTTGTTTACGTTGCACCCAGTCGTGGCACTGAGCGTTGCTCGCGAGAAGTGTATCACGAGTTTGGTCCCGCAGTTCATTGCGAAACCAATGATCTAGTGGCACGCCAAACCCCATTTTGGGGCGCTGCCAAATATTTGCTGGTAACAAATCCCCAAACGTGTCCTGCAGAATCTGTTTGCCTTTCCCTCTACGGACCTTCATCGAAGTCGGTATACTTGCTGCAAATTCTACAAGCTGATGATCTAAAAATGGTTGCCGACATTCCAGTGAATTCGCCATCGTGGCGATGTCAACTTTGGTGTTTAAGTCACAAGGCAAGTAGGTCAATAAATCAGCCGTGCAAGCAGCGGCGATGGCATCACGTTTCCCCGCTTGGTTCCAAGCTGCACTCAAGAACAACGCGGGATCATGATCTCCCTGCTCCGCTAACTGCTCGCAAAATGAATCCGTGTAATAATTTAGCCGCTGTTGGTAGGGGAAGATATTGATCCAGTCCAAATAGCGATGTACCGGAGAAAACCCAATGGGGTCCAAAAACCGATGGAGTCGCCGTAAACGCGACTTGTAGCGTGAACTGCCTGGTAATAGTCGATGTAATCCTAAACGCAGCAGGGCTTTGATGGGAGGCATACGGTCGATCTTATTGGCCAACGCAATCGCTCGGTATCGTGGATAACCCGCAAATAATTCGTCTCCGCCGTCACCTGATAGTGCTACCGTGACATGCTCGCGAGTCAACTGGGCCAAATACCATGTGGGAATAGCGCTGCTATCAGCAAATGGTTCGTCATAATGACTACTGAGCGAGGGCAAAATATTAATCGCATCGGGCTCAACGGTGAATTCATGATGGTCGGTGCCAATAAACTCCGCGACCTGACGAGCATATTTACTTTCATCATATTCCTTGACTGGAAAGCCAATGGAAAAGGTTTGTATCTTAGATGCGTTTTGTTCCATCTGTTGATATTGATTCATCAGGGCCACGATCAACGAAGAATCCACGCCACCGCTGAGAAAAGCACCCAAAGGCACTTCGCTTTCCATCCGAGAATGAACGCTGTTGGTAAGTAGTTCGAGTAATTTTGTTTTTGTATCGCTGTGGGATAAATCGTGAACGCGCTGAAGATCGGGATTCCAGTAACATTGCGTTTGTAATTTCCCATCTTCAAAAACGGCGTAATGGCCAGGAGCAAGTTTATCAATGGATTGAAATATAGACCGTGGATGGGGGACATATTGATAGACTAAAAAATCGTCGAGCGCGCGGGGATTCAACTCGCGTTTCACAAGGCCGCTTGCAAGAATACTCTTCAATTCACTACCAAACAGGACTTGCCCGCTACTCGGATGGAAATGGTAGTAGAGTGGTTTTTGTCCAAGTCGATCGCGGGCTAACATCAACCGTTGATTATTGGAGTCCCAAATCGCAAAAGCAAACATCCCGTTTAGGTGATCGAGCAAGTCGACGCCGTATTGTTCATAGAGATGGACAATGGTTTCGGAATCGCACTGCGAACGAAAACTATGCCCCTGACTTATGAGCTGTTGTCGCAGTTTTGCGTGATTGTAAATCTCACCGTTGAAAACTAACCATATAGATTCATCTTCATTGCAAACCGGTTGCTGACCTTGCTGGACATCGATGATCGCTAACCGTCGAAAACCTAAGGCGACGCCGAGATTGCCTGAGTTTGTGGAACTTGGTTCGCGAGCGGGAAGATGCATCCCGATTTCATCAGGGCCTCGGTGCTGCAAGGCGGATGTCATATCATCCAAGCGCGTCTGAGTAATCGCTCGAGAGGGATCGGACCATACGCCACCGGTTATTCCGCACATCAGTAACTCTGCACGCTAAAGGAAAAAACAAAAGACACTCTATATGTATCGCACTGTGCGCGGTTACAGTTCACTAATGAATTTAAGAGGATCAAAGATATTTAGCCGTTTAGTATCGAATTGAATTGATTTTGATACTTTGTTAGTTGCTGTTGGGTGTCAGGGTCGTCTTGGGATGGACTGACCGGCTGCTTGGACTTAAGTGCTAAAAGCACATGTTTTGCGAGACTGCCAGCATCGGGCCCGCCCAATTTCATGCCATCGTGATTCGCAAGATTCGCCAATTCTCTATGACAAACGCTGTGAGTCACGATATTGGCTAAGCCAAATGCATTGGCCAGCGGAACTCCGATGCTTTGGCCGATGTGATCGCCAGGCGTCAAGATGCAATCAAGTTGCTGAAATACCTGTGGCGATAGATGCCACGGTGACAAAAAATGTACGTGGTCTCTCTGCCACATATGGTCCCGATAGCGGCGTAGTATTTCACGTTGGGGTCCGTCGCCAATGAGTACGACGTGTACGTCGGTTCTAACTTTTTGCAGAATGTCGACAATCCAGGTGGCTTCTTTAAGTCGAAGATGTGGTTTGAATTCGCCAAGGCATCCGATTAATTGTGCGGAAGCATCTAAGCATAAATATTCTCTTAAGTCCAAACCGTCGCTATTGCTGGACGCTGGTAATACAAATTGAGGTGTGATTTGGTCAATTTCCGCGATAGCGGAAATTTGTTGCCCAAGTTGGGCAGCGAGCGTTGCCGATGAGGCCACAATGCATTGGGCGCGCTGCAGTAATTTCTTACCCATATATGTTGGGAACCGCAACTCACGGGAACTCGGTAGAGTCAAGGCGGCAACTTTACGAGATTGATTTTGCAATAGTAATGTGGCTTGAAAGTTCGAGAATTGCATTGGATCCCAATAGACCGTTGTTGCTGCGGTGAACAGGGCGCTTTTTCGCCAGCGATTCCAAATGCTACTCCACGTTGACTTATTGTCGATGACGGTCAGTTCGACGTGGTCACCGAGCCATGTTTGTAGCTGGCTGGTGGACGCAGCGCTGATTTGATTGAGGCACAACAGTCGGTGCGTCGAGATGCTATTGGCTGCGAGTGCGCGGATTTGCATGATTGCATCCACAGCTGTGTCGCTCGATACAATGTGTAGCACATCATTGGTCATCGATTAACTTTCGCAAGAGTTTGCAACGGCTTGAGCGAGCAGATCAAGATGCGCTTGGGCCATGCTGGCGAGCGAGAACTGGGTTGCGACTCGAGTTTCCGCTGCGTCAACTTGTTGCTGATTGTCATTGGTAAACGCTTCGTAAATGGCAGTCCCTAGTGACTCGACTTCTTGCACTGGAATAAGTCGACCGTGCGTTCCGTCGACAATGAGCTGTCGATTACCCTCGATGTTACTGGCAATCACCGGCAAACGATGGGCCATCGCTTCTAGCAGCGAGAGGGAAAGACCTTCGGTGTAGGAGGGCAATGTGAAGGCGTCGGCAGCAGCAAGAAAATCATCCACAGCGTCGAATGTACCTGGCATAACTACTCGGCCCACCAAATCTAGATCGCGGATTTTATCGAATAATTGGTCTCGGTCGGGCCCTTCGCCGATGAGCCACAACTGGCTATTGGGGATGCGTTTAGCGACCGACTGCCATGCGGAAACTAACTCGAACAACCCTTTTTTACGTGTTAGCCTTCCCGTAAACAATGCGATTTTAGTGTCGGGGTCGCAGCTTAGGTCATGATTTATCTCGTGAAGTCGTTGGCGGATGGTAGCTTTATCAACTACACTGCTCCGCTCAACAGCCACGCCGTTGGGTATATGATGTAAAGTACTAGACTTGAAGCCCGCAGCTGATGCTTCGTCGTACGTAGCTTGACTAGGCGTGATAATTGCGGCGGCTTGTTGACAGCGGCGGTGAATGCGTTTCCCAAATCTGGCGGTTTCATGCCAGGCACAATCACCGGTTTCGCCTCCACCTTCAATTCGTAGCATGACAGGATGTCCGAGTTTATTACAGGTTCTCACAGCAGAGTAGGCTGAGTGTTTCAGCATAGAAACTAGTACAGCGTCATATTGTGATGCGTTTTGTCGGAGCCAGCGCGATAACGCATCCATGTATACGTAGGTGCCCCAACCTCGGCGAGCGGGGTTCGGTAACCGTTGTACAGGAATTTCGCGGTGTTCAATTTGAAGCGGCCAACTGGGATCCCATTGGGCTGTCAGAATGGTTGGTTGTGCCCCAAGTGTTTTGAATTCACAGGCGAGGTTTGCCATAACCATTTCTCCGCCACCCACGAGTGGCCAAAAACGGCGAGTGATCATAGCAATCCTTAGTCCGGACATAATGGTTGTTGTCTGTTTAAAGGTGTAGTGTGATGGTTGGACGTGTAAAGTCTATACGGATGGGTCGGCGGACTGTTCGATCTCGTGCTCCTCTAAAACGGCGACATAGGGCAAGTTACGATAGAGGTCTTGATAATCTAGTCCATAACCAACGACGAATTCATCCGGAATTTCAAAAGCAACGAAGTCAATATCGAGTTCAATTTCTTGGCGGCCATCTTTTCGCAGCAGTACTGCGGTATAGACAGCCGCAGGTTGCAATGATTGGATATGTTTACGGACCTCGTTTAATGTATGGCCGGTATCAAAAATGTCATCGACGACCAATACGTGTTGCCCTTGGAGGTTGGGCAATAGATGGGCGTCGAGTGTTAATGTATCGCGGACGGTGTTGCCCTTATAACTGCTCGCAGACAAAGCACCTAATCGTATGGGCATTTCTAGGTGCCTAATCAAATCTGCTACGAGTATAATACTGCCTGTCAACACGCAGATGACCGTAAGGGGAGTTGATCCGAGTTGCTTATTTATGTCTGCCGACATGCTGGTGATACCAGTTTCAAGTTCGGCTTGGCTGATCAGTGTTTTCACAGAGGCTTTTCCTTGGAATAATTCCGCCCATTGTACTGTTTTAGTAACATCAATTAAACTTCATTGTTCAGCTTTGTTTAGTATTATGCACCAGTGACTGCCATTGGTGGTTATTGAATGCGATTGATTGTTGGTGAGATTGAAAAGGAAAGCAAAAGGTAGAAAGTTCATGTGGTCAAATATTGAAGTGCGAGGTCATCAATGCGAGGTGTTTGAGCCAGTTACGGCGAACGCTGATGGTCCCGTTGTCATCTATTTGCATGGAGTGCATTTAGGTCGTTTACAAGACAAGCCGGTTTTTACTGAGCAGTTTGAGAAACATGGTTTACGAGTCATTGGTCCGTGCACTCAACGGAGTTGGTGGACAGATGTGATTTGCGAGGAATTTGACTCGCAGATCACGGCTGAACAATACTTATTGGAACATATATTGCCCTTTATTGAGCAGCGGTGGGGCCACAATGGCCAGGAGACTGCCTTGATGGGCACCAGCATGGGCGGCCAAGGTGCTTTGAGATTTGCCTATAAGTACCCCAGAACATTCCCGATTGTGGCAGCGATTTCACCAGCGATTGATTATCATTTGCGGATGAAACGCGGTGAAGATGAGACTCTACCCGGCATGTATGCCGATCCAGAAGCTGCTCGACAAGACACGGCACTGTTACATATTCACCCGCTAAATTGGCCTCGTCACCAGTTCCTTTGTTGCGACCCAACAGATCGTGATTGGTTTGCAGGTGTGGATCGGATGCAGATGAAACTGTATTCGCTTGGTGTTCCACATGAACATGACTTTGACACGGTGGCTGGTGGGCATGGTGAGGATTATTATGATGCCCAAGCAGCTAAAGTCGTGGAATTTATTGTGCAGCGATTAGAACAAGAACGACAACGGAGTATTTGATTGTCGGGTATTCGCGTATTAGAAACTGTAGCCGGGCCTTACCGTCCGGAGTCGAGGACGTTGGGTGCATAGACGTCGACGGCACCCGTTTCAATGGAATAGATGATCTTACGCGCCGCAACATTCGGCACTGGTGACTTATTGCGATTAATCCATAATTTGGCGTCGCCGCGGCCACCCTCCATGACGAGATTATTCTTGGATTGCGAATAGGTAACTCGATGTGCGAGGCCGACATATTGTTGTGATTCAATATAAGTGTTACCGCTGGCATTTAATACGATCGAGGGAGTGGCAGTGGCTGAGATGTTGGCGATGGACAACTGATCACAGTTCAATTCAATCTCCGGCGCACCCATGCCTACGGTTGCATTGGGGTCGAGCTTAACGTTCCAATTATTGACTATGCCAAATAACGACTCGACATTGCCACTAAACGTCAAATGTTGTTGTGTTATGTTTCCAGCGACACTCTTTTTGAACGTGACAAATAAACTCTGTAATGCACCCGTTGCATTGGCTTCTAATGCCGTACCAAGTGCCTTGCCGTTATTTCTAAATGTGGAACGAATCCAGCCTCGGCCACTAGATTTTATCTCTCCGGTCTTAGGGTAAAAGCTAAGATTGTTTGCTTGCATCTGATGAAACGCTTGTTGCAGTTTGTTCGCGTCGAGCACTCGGTTCGATATCGAAACTTCATTGCCACAACTGAGCATGTACAACTCGGCAGGTATTTGATTTTCTAGCGAACTAAAATTGACTCGTTTTGTTAAGTAACCACGGAGAACACCACAATCCAACGTCAAGTCAAACGTCGTTTTCTCGTCGGTAGCAAATTGACCTCTAGTTTTCACATTACCAAAAAGCTCTATCTGCGAACCATCAAAAGCCATTTGCTCTTGCCATGAAATGCGGCGAGTTTGTGTTGCTGTGGCGGTATCGAGAGGGCTAAACACGATTTCACCCGCACCCTTGATCCACATGAGGTTCTGTTGTTGATTGAGACTTATTTGATTTCCGCTGATTTGAAATTCTTCGAAGGCGATCCACGCTGGTTGGCCACGGTCGGAATTTCCCGTGAGCGTCATTTCGAACAAACCTGCAAGGTCCCTTTTTAAGCTGACACCATTTCCATGCAATACGAAGGGAGACCGCCCACCTGGTGAACTTGAAACTTGACGCAGCACTAATTTGTCCTTAATCAATGCTTCCTGCAAAATGTGTTTACCGTCCTTTTGTGCTAATTGAATTTGAATCAAATCACCCTGCACAATATATTTAGGGCCGGTTTCTTCCGCCTCATTGTCGTCGTTTGTTAGTAGATTTGGTGCAGGCGGTATCGAAGCATTTTCCGGTGCAGGTGTTTTTTTCCGCAGCCAAACCTCGGCCCTCTGCGTGTTGGCTCGTAACTCAACAGTGTCGAGCAACACATCTCCCGACGCCAATATTCTAACGGGAGTAATTTTGTTTTTATTGGCTTGGTTGGTTACTCGATCTGGGGATTCTATCAATTCGTCCAACCAAATATGGATACGATCGCTGGCGATTGTACCAACGCCCGTAAGGCTGATCTCCGCTTGTCCCTCTAATGATAATAGATGCTCATGTTCGAGCTTTTCCAAGGTGCAATTGCGATTCCAAACCACAGCGATTGTATTCGTGGCCGAATCGGGCTCTGCGGAATGAAATGAACCAGCGCCCGTGGCGACAAACGCGCCTAATTTGTCAGGGTCGGCGTCCATTTGATATTGAAAGCTGGCCACTTCAAATCGATGATTACCAATGTTGACCTCACTCTGTTGGGAATCTTCAATGGAAAACGTGTCCTCAACCATGTCAAAGGAAACGGTCTGCCCGCGGATGGTTAATTGTCGTTCGGGAGATTCTATTGAAAGCGGATTTCCGGATGCTGTTAAGCTCTGAAAGGTAAAGACGTTTGTTGGTTGTAGTGCCGAGGGAATGGAGGCATCCAGAGGCATTTGGTTAGGCATTGAAAAGGCCAGTTCTAGCCGTTCGCACTGTATGCGGTCATCGCTCTGCCCAGGTCGTGAGATAACCATGTCGACTTGATCTTCTAAGGTTATCAGTGAATTTGAAAAGTCGATCCGTAAAGGGCCCTGACAATGGACTGACATTTGCCCTGGATTGGGTTCACTTGTGGCCAGACGTTTCTTCGCAAAGAGGTTTTGGTCAATCACCAAACGTACATAATCTACGTCGATAAGTTCAACGGAATCAATTTGTGATACTGCATTCGTACTTTCACTTGCAATACGCGACGGTTCTATTTCTTTGAGGTTAATTACAAGGTCACGGCCTTGACCTTCATGATCCCCATATTGGAAATGTACGTCGTGGGTTGTCCAAATTTGGTTTTTTTCGAATTGGATATTACGAGTCTCAACTCGGAAAGCATCATTAGCATTGGGTTGGGATTCTCTGCTATGGATTAATACATCACCGATCAAACGGCCAGTGGGAATGGTATCTGCAGCATTGGATTCGTTGAGAATATTAGCGGAAATGACAGCGCCATTAACTGCGTTCAAAGTAATGATCCGCTGTGAATTGTCGGCTGAAGTTGGGTCCTTATCGGCGTTTAGTTCTACAGTGGAATCCACGTCGTCTTGAAAAATAACATACGTGCAGGGCTTAATAACAAACTCATCGCCGTTGCGTTGGTATTCTTTGAAAAGCAGAATTCCATGGCGGGTTTCAATCACTTTTGGCTGCTGTAGCTGCCAAGCGTTTGGTGGAAAAAGCGTTTTGAGGGTCAGCCGATGATCAGAAGCTGTAGTTTGCCAAAATTCGTTGTCGTCGCTGATCTCAAATGTGTGATAGGTCGGTTCAATTGTTGCGGCAAATGTAAGCGCATATGTACAATAGGCGATCGAAACACCAACAAGGCAAGCAAAGGTACCAACGATACGGCGGATCACGGGTGGTCCTCCGGTGGATGGCATGGATAGTATTGCTCAACGAGCCCTTGCCAGCGATCAGTTTTTCGTAGAATCATTTCGACCAACTCGCGAACGGCTCCGTTCCCTCCGTTGGTTTGGGTTACGAAATCAGCCTCGGCAAGTACTTCTGGCGCAGCGTCCGCAACAGCCACCCCTAATCCAACAGCAGAAATGACTGGCATGTCCGTCAAGTCATCACCGACGAAACATACTTGATCGAGGTTGAGGTGTAGACTTTTTATCAACTCAATCGTAGTCGGCAATTTGTTTTCGAAACCTTGTCGAACAATATCTATTCCAAGTTCCTGACAGCGGACTTTGACAATATGGGAAGTTCGAGCTGTTAATACGCCAAATTGAAAACCAGCACGTTGCCACATTTTTACCCCTAACCCATCGCGGATATGAAACTGTTTTGTTTCGATACCGGCGTTGTCGAAACCAATGGCGCCATTGGTCAAAACACCGTCTACATCGGATAAAATCAGCTTGATGTTTTCGATAGTAGTACTAGGCATCATGATTTGCTGGGGTGGTCCGTGGTTGATAGTTTAATGACGGTTGCATTTTCGTTTGCAGATTGTGTTGGATAAAAGGCGACGGTGTCTGTGATATCGACTAATCCAACGGGCTCACCGTTGTCATTGGTTACAGGTAACTCACTAATGCGTCTGTCACTGAAAATTTCCACCGCATCCGCTAACATTTGTGTATCGGATATCGTAATCGGATTGGCTGTCATGTAATTGCCAATCGGAGTATCGAAATTGGTATCGTTGTTTTGTTCGAGCATTCGTGCCAAATCACTGTCCGTAAATAGACCGGTTAACACTCCACCACCGTCAATGAGCATAATTGCTCCCGTTCGACGCCCAGGCATACTACTTGCCACAAAAACATCTCGGATGGTTTGATGTTGGTGTGCTACACGACATTCCGTTAACGGTCGCATGATTTCACGGACACTCGTAAGCTTACGTCCTAACGACCCACCTGGATGGAATCGAGCAAAATCGTTAGCTGTGAATTGTTGAAGTTCACTCGTGACTAATGCCAAGGCATCTCCAATCGCTAACATTGCAGTGGTGCTTGTGCTTGGTGCGAGTCGTAGAGATCCAGCTTCATGCAGAATTCCTAAGGGTAGGACGATACTGGATTGTCGAGCTAGCGTGTTTTTGAGACTTGATGTGATGGCAATGCGAGGGATTTCTAGAGCAGTTAACTTGGACAGTAAACGCGTGATCTCTTCCGTTTCACCACTGTACGATAGTAGCAATACGGTATCGTTGCCCTGAATTCGACCTAAGTCTCCATGTATCGCTTCACTGGGATGTAGGAAATGAGCTGGAGTGCCAGTTGAAGCAAACGTCGCGACAAGCTTTTGACCGATGAGTCCTGCTTTGCCGATACCGATGACAATCAGGCTGCCCGTTGTTTGTGAAATTGCTGCAACCGCATCACAAAACTGCTCCGGTAGATTGTTCCCTAATTGTGTGAGCGCAGACGCTTCGCTTAGAATAATTTCTTGGGCAAGTCGTATTTGTTCAAATGTGTTCAGGGGGTTTGCAGGAGCACCTGAAACACGCGCGGGAGTACTCATCGAAACGTCGTTCCTTACGGTTTTATTGCGCAGCAAAGACCCATCGTTTGGAATTGTCAAACTGCGTAGAGATTTTACCGCAGAAAGCGATTTGGGAGCAATGCTGTTATCAAACGGCCAAATTTATTGCGCAGCAGTTGGTAGTCTTGGTCTACTATGGAACGTAAATGAAAGTCGAGTTTAGACGTTAATCTATAGCGATAGTCGCAGCTTTTCAGCGTGACCGGCTTGGCCGAAAGCGACCATGCGAGCGACACAAACTTGCTTCATTGCTTCACGGGCTGGCTTGAGGTAAGCTCGAGGATCAAATTCCGCTTTGTTCTCGGTGAGTACCTTACGGATTGCTCCGGTCATGGCCAGACGATTGTCGGTATCGACATTGATTTTTCTAACGCCGGAACGAATTCCACGTTGAATCTCTTCGACAGGGACACCGTAGGTTTGCTTCATGTTCCCACCAAACTCGTTGATGATGTCTTGCAATTCTTGTGGTACGGAAGAACTACCATGCATCACGAGGTGTGTGTTGGGGAGTCGAGCGTGGATTGCGTCGATGCGATCCATCGCCAGTACTTCACCGTCCGGTTTATTAGAGAATTTATAAGCACCGTGACTTGTGCCAATAGCAACGGCCAAGGCATCAACACCTGTAGAAGCAACGAATTGTTCCGCTTCTTCGGGATCGGTTAGTAGTTGTTCTCGGGATAAAACGCCCTCAGCACCATGACCGTCTTCCTGATCGCCCATGCCTGTTTCAAGTGAACCTAAACATCCTAATTCGCCTTCGACTGAAACACCTTGTGCGTGTGCTAGATCAACGACTTGCTTGGTCACGTCCACGTTATATTCGTAGCTCGCGGGAGTCTTTCCATCTGCTTCTAATGATCCATCCATCATGACTGAAGTAAAACCGTTTTCCATAGCACTGACACATGTGTCAACGTTATTACCGTGGTCTTGGTGCATGACAACAGGGATATGTGGGTAGAGCTCAACAGCCGCTAGCATCAGGTGTCGCAAGTATGCGTCTTGCGAATATCCGCGAGCACCTCGTGACGCCTGCACGATGACTGGAGAATCGGTCTCTTGCGCGGCTTCCATGATGGCTTGGATTTGTTCCATGTTGTTTACGTTAAATGCAGCAACGCCATATTCATTTTCAGCTGCGTGATCCAAAATGACACGTAGGGGAACCAAAGCCATGTGTTTACTCCTTGAGAGCTATTAAGTGAGAAGATTTGTAACTGCGTGGCTGGCCAACTGTCGACCATCTCTTTTTACCGCTTGTTTAACAATCATTATTATTGGACATTCGAATATCCTCAAGCGGGTGAAACGCAAGATTGTCGGGTTCCTCGCAAAGAAACGTGGTGTTATTCGAGTGGAGTTTCATTTGGAGCGAAAAGATCGTCGTATTGAGTGTGCACTAAACGCATTAACAGCAAGTGGTTGGTTTTTTCGTCGTCGTCATTGATCACAAAGAATTGCCGGCCTAAACCTTTGTTATGAGAATCGGCACTGAGCAGTAAAGATTCCCCAGGGGATATCAGTGCTGTAATCGGAACTGCGTCGTATTGTTTTATAGCACGCTGCGTTTTTAGTAGCCATGCTCCGTCTTGCCCCGTAAATTCAGCTCGCGGATCTCCGTGATGGATTTGCGGGATCAATTCGATTCTGACTCGTCCATCACCTTGAGGGTATGTCTTGATTTGAAATTGGCATTGAGCCTGACTGAAGCGTTCGGCCGCTGCGTATTGGGAATCGGAAGTAATCACAGTAATGTTTTCTTTGACCGACTTGCTCATCACAATTTGCCCCGCTTGCCCCGCTCTAAATTGGAGGCGTTGATTACGGTTTTCAAGGTTTAAGTTCAAACTGCCAGTCAACGCTTCCAAGTCTACAGTGTTGGCATCGCCGTTGATGAGTTCAGTGAGAGAATTAGGCAGTGAACCCGCGATTAATCCGCAACGGATTCCGTTTTGCCCAAGCCGTTTGCGGTCGTCCGCAGCTAAATGCGTTTCGTCGATATCTGGCCAAAACTTGGAATTGCTACTGTTTGCATTTGCTGCAACACGGATAAAGGCAACTTCGAGGATAACGGCGTCACGGGCCAGTTGAGGAGGGGAGAGTGCGGTTTTAGTGACTTCATCTTCAAGCGACCATTGTGGTGTTACGATGGACCGGCATCCTGTTGCACCGATCGCGATGGCTACGATAACGAGAATATTGGTGGTGCAACGGGGTGAAATCACTGGTATTATTTATTTGAAGTTAAAGACGATTTAAGAAATCTCTGTAAGACGGATTTTATAAAATCCGAAAATGAGTTCCACAGGGTACTCTTTATCGATGCTCAAAATCAATATCAGTCACTACGACGCTCTGTTGATATCAACATGAGTGTGCCCTAAATGACATCTAAACAACCAACATCTTACTCGCATAACGACCCAACGAAGTCCCGCAATCAACTCACGGGAGAAGTTGTGCCTGCAGGTTTTGATTTTACTGGAAACATGCGGCGGTTATGCGTCGATATCACTCAACGACATGATCGAATGACCCATATTGACATGGATTTTGTTGCGGTCGCCTTTTCACAAACTCGGAAAGGCGTTCGTCATGGTGTGCATGCAACGCTCACACCAATGCGATTCGAAAATGGTGCTCGCGAGGGTATTCGAAATGGAAAACGGTATGGGGCTCAGCGGTTGTTTGATCATCAAGGTCGAGAGATGTTGTATATCCTCAAGTTCTACTTGCCACGGTTTCAAAACGAGCCGTTTCTCGAAAAACTAACGACGGTGTTCCATGAGTTGTGGCATATTAATGCGGAATTCAATGGGGACTTACGGCGATTCGAGGGGCGCTGTTATATCCATTCAGCGTCTGAAAAAGAATATGATCAGCAGATGCTGAAATTTGCCCAACAGTGGTTAGGACAGAATCCACCGGCGGAGCTATTTGAGTTCTTGCAGGGCAACTTTAAGCAACTAGAAGCTAGTCATGGACGCATTGTGGGGATGAAAATTCCACAACCTAAATTGCTACCGAAAGCGGCGCGGGTTCGCTAGGACACGGGCGGCATAAGGCACTGCCTATTCGTCTTCTTCGGCAGGTGCTTCTTCTTCGGCAGGTGCTTCATCGTCAGCAGGTGCTTCTTCGTCGGCAGGTGCTTCTTCGTCGGCAGGTGCTTCTTCGTCGGCAGGTGCTTCTTCGTCGGCAGGTGCTTCTTCGTCGGCAGGTGCTTCTTCGTCGGCAGGTGCTTCTTCTTCGGCAGGTGCTTCTTCGTCGGCAGGTGCTTCTTCGTCGGCAGGTGCTTCTTCGTCGGCAGGTGCT
>Ga0302132_10000597_pt1 | contig 20609 bp, 19 predicted proteins | sample CB9_321_MG_FD_203113 | JGI IMG/M metagenome (GOLD analysis project Ga0302132, IMG submission 203113) | Marine microbial communities from Western Arctic Ocean, Canada - CB9_32.1 | ecosystem: Environmental > Aquatic > Marine > Oceanic | place: Canada: Western Arctic Ocean | collected 2017-09-19
ACGAGGCTACCGCAGCCCTCTGGCGTTTCTGCTTCGACATGGACCTCGCTTCCACGCTCTCCGTCGGTCACGGCGCATCGATAGACGATGGTCTGTCGTGGATGCTTTCCGACCCACGTCGACTCAAACGCAGTACGTACGACGGACTGTGGGTAAGGTTGATCGATGTGCCGACGGCGTTGGCGGCACGCACCTACTCCGAAGATGGATCGCTAGCGATCCAGGTCGAAGACTCGTTCTGTGACTGGAATACCGGCACGTGGCGGACAGACGGCGGACCCGACGGCGCTGATTGTGCCGCTACCAGCGACGCGCCTGACATCTCGATGTCGGCGGCCGATCTCGCCGCGATCTACATGGGCGGCTCAAAACCGTCTGAGATAGCGCGATCCGGTCGAATTATCGAGAATGTATCAGGCGCGCTAGGTCGGGCCGATCGAATGTTTGCCGCGTCGCGCAAGCCCTGGAACCTGGTGGACTTTTAGTCCTTTAACATTCCCTTTCACCCCCCTTAGCCCGGTCACTTTTATGCCAATTACCTACCGCCCGATCACGATGGACGAGTTCGACGCGTTCGACCTTGTCGTAGCGCGAGGCTTCTCCTCCCACCCCAACTCCAACCCCGTCATAAAAGACTTCTCCGAACGGGTTTTCGAACCGGAACGGAGTGTTGCGGCGTTCGACGAGGAGAAGATAGTCGGGACTTCTGCGGCGCTAACACTCAACATATCGGTCCCCGGCAAGGTCAGTCTGGCGCTTGGCGGCATTGAGAAAGTGACCGTGTCTGCAACACACCGGCGCCGGGGGATCCTGACCGGGATGATGCGGCACCAGCTTGATGAGCACCACGAGCGCGGCATACCGTTGGCTGCGCTATGGCCTTCGGAATCGGTGATATACGGCCGGTTTGGATACGGGATATCCGTAACCCACGAGCACCGCGAGATAGACCTACGTCACACAGCATTCGCCCACTCCCCCGCCCTACGAGGGCAGATGCACTTCGTTTCGAAGGACGATGCCCGGAAGGTGATCGCACCGATCCATGAACTGGCTTGCAGGCAGTACCCGGCGATGATCGCCCGCAACGATCTTGGTTGGGAATCAGCGATCACCGACCCGGACGCTATGTCGGCCGGTGCCCCTGCATCCTTCTTCGCATACTACGAGGTGGATGGGGTTCCAACGGGATACGTGATCTACCGAATCCGACACAACTCAGTCGCGGGCCACGACAGCAACAAAGTAGAGGTGAAAGAACTCGTCGCTAATGACGACGAGGCTGCCGCAGCGCTATGGCGTTTCTGCTTTGACATCGACCTCGCTTCCACGCTCTCGGTCGGCCACGGCGCATCGTCGGACGATGGACTGTCGTGGATGCTTTCCGACCCACGTCGACTCAAGCGCAGCACGTACGATGGACTGTGGCTGAGGTTGATCGATGTGCCGACGGCGTTAGCGGCGCGCACATATTCCGAAGAGGGATCACTGGCGGTCCAGGTCGAGGACTCGTTCTGCGACTGGAATGCCGGGGTGTGGCGAATAGACGGCGGATCTGACGGCGCTGACTGTGTCGCTACCAGCGACGCGCCTGACATCTCCATGTCGGCCGCCGATCTGGCTGCGATCTACATGGGCGGTTCAAAACCGTCTGAGATCGCACGATCCGGTCGTATTGTCGAGAACGTATCGGGTGCGCTGGGTCGGGCCGACCGCATGTTTGCGACGTCACGCAAGCCCTGGAACCTGATGGAATTTTAAACCACCTGTTCAGTTACTAATCTCTAAATCGCGATCCTGGAAAACCGCCACGTGGCGGCTCACGGGCACGAGCCTTCGCTCTGACTGGAGATCCGTTAGCGGCCGAGCCTAGCTGTCCTTACCTACCGGCCAGTCTCTCCGCGTCCTGAGACACATCCGCGTGCTGCCAATTCACTCATCGGATTAATAGCGGGCAGGCTGGATACTCAGGAACTCAACAAGAAACTTGAAAGTTCCTTGACATTGCGCGCGTAAAATATGGTCGTAGCAATGAAATTAAAGTGGGTTCTAACCCGGTCAGGGAGTCTCAAAAGATGAGTCGTCGATGGATTCTGGGACTTGTCGTGACGGTTGGGGCGGTTGGAGCGCTCGTCGGAGCAACTACGGCCTCTGCCGACTTCCGAAGCGGATCTCACGGGGGAGAGGTGCTCGACAGGGTCGCCTCGATCCTCGGCATAGAGCGCACGGAGTTAGACGACGCATTCGACCAAGCAAAGTCCGAGATCAAAGATGAAAAGCAGGCGGAAGCGCTCGTAGCGCTTGTCGAAGCCGGTACCCTGAGCGATGCCGAGGCCGCCGAGATTGTTGACTGGCTGAACTCCCGTCCGTCGTCTATTGAGGGCATCAACCCGCAGACCCGGAACGTTTTCAAGTTCCACAACGTATTCAAGGGCGACGAACCGTCCATCGCTGCACTGCCTATCCCATCCATCAGCCCTGAACTACTAGCACGGCTGGTAGAAGCGGGCACACTCACGCAGGACGAAGCTGATGCCATCCAGGCATGGCTAGACGACCGCCCGGATGCCGCCGATAAACTGGTACCTGAAACCGCACGTTCGCTGGAGGGCATAGTCCCGTTCGGCGGCGGCGGATTCCACGGATTTGACCATGACGGTGAAGGGCTAGACCCTGAAGTGTTTAGGGATGGGCTCAGGGAACGACTTGAGCAGTTTCGGGAAGATATGGAGATGGGAGATATTCCGGCCCTGCCAGATTTCCGGGACATCCCAGATTTCAATCTACCCGAGGGTGGTTTCTTCCAGTTTGATGGAGATGGATTTGAGTTTGATTTCGGAGACGCGGGGGCCGGTTTCTTCTTACCTGGTGGAAGAGGACATGATGATCACGGCTCCCAGGGATTTCGGGGATTCGGGAATTTCGAGCGCTTCCACAACTTCCCATCGCCCGCGCCGGAATCCAGCGGCGACACCGAACCGATCAACCTGAAGTAGCTCTAACGCCTCTAAACTCGGGCAGCAGGATTTTTCACATGGCACAGGCGCAAACAGTCGTGGGCAGCTCTATGTCTGACTCTAATCAGTCGACCGAATCGGAAAGGCCCATCCTCGTAGTCGAGGACGATCCCGACACGGTTAGGCTAATCCGACTTTACCTGGAGCGTGACGGCCACAACGTGATCGAATCCGGAGATGGCATCGACGGTCTTGAGATGGCGTTGACCGAGTCGCCACGTCTGGTGGTGCTGGACATGATGCTGCCGGGGATGGACGGGCTCGCCGTGTGCGAAAGGCTCCGTGCTGAGTCCGACGTACCGATCATTATGCTGACCGCACGCGTTGAGGAAGCCGATCGACTGACCGGTCTGGACAGTGGTGCAGATGACTACGTCACAAAACCCTTCTCACCCCGTGAGCTGGCTGCCCGGATTCGCGCCGTATTACGGCGGACGTCTCCAAAAGAAAATATAGATGACGCGGAAAAGATCCAGACGTTTGGGCCGATCGAGCTCGACATGCGTGCCGGGTCGGTCAAGGTTAACGGGGCAATGCTCCGTTTCACTGCCACCGAGATGCGTTTGCTTTCCTACCTGATGTTGAATATCGGCCAGATCCTATCCAGAGACAGCATCACCGAGAAGATCCTCGGATTTGACTACGACGGGATGGACCGGACCGTGGACACGCACATCTCCAACATCCGCAGAAAACTGGAAAACTCCGCCGGACGGCGGTTTGTCCACACCGTTTACGGGATGGGATACAGGTTTGGCGATGCCTAGCTGCGCACGGTCCCTTCAGTTCAGGCTGACGCTTGGGTTCACGTTGATCCTGGCGGGTGCCCTGCTGTCCGTAAGCGCCATTACCTACGCCACCACTGAACGCAGGATCGACTCATTCAGCGATGAGCTGTCGGAGGCGCGCGCCGACCGGCTTGATCAGGTTGTTTCCGATTCGTACAACCAGAATGATGGCTGGGACGGGGTTCAGGACGCGCTTGTACAGGTATCACGGCTCTACGACTGGCGAATCGTCATCGAAGACGAGGGCGGGTTCATTGTCGGAGACTCCCACTCGGCGTTCGACGGGAACCCATTGATATCTCAGTATTTCCTCCAACGACCGGTGGTCGTCGGAGGGATCACGATGGGTAATTTTTTTATCGAAAGAGGTGAAGGATTTGTCGCGCCGCCCGGCTCCCGGTCTTCATTTATTCGTGAGTTTGCGCGTCGGCAAAGCGGACAAGGAATCACCGGGTTTAGTCAGCACCCACCACCACGCCGTGACGCGGATAACATCGACGATGACGAAGAGGATGACGACCGCACGATAGCCCCCGAGATTGTTCTGGCCGCAGAGCCACAACTGTCCGAGCTGGCGTCTGCATTCAACCGATCCTTGCTCTGGTCCGGAATCGCAGCCGCAGCAGCGGGAATCGGAATGGTCACCTTCACTACACGACGTGCGCTTGCACCGGTCCACGAGTTGAGCATCGCCGCTTCAGGCCTGGCCCAGGGTGATCTGTCACAGCGCGTTGAGGCAAGCGCCGGTAGCGAACTTGGCGACCTTGGAATCGCTTTCAACGACATGGCGGGCGCTTTGGAAGACGCCGAATCAGAGCGTCGACGGCTTGTGGCAGACATAGCGCATGAGCTCAGAAGCCCGTTAACCAACATTCAGGGCTACCTGGAGGCAATCAAGGACGGCGTTCTGGATGCCGATGAGCGGACGATCGACACAATCTACTCTCAGACGAAGCATCTGGGTGCGCTTGTTGAAGATCTTCGTCTGCTCGCACTGGTCGAAGCAGGGAGCCTACGGCTTGAGTTGATCGAGGCCGATCTCTCCACTCTAGTCCGCGACGCCACTGAGGCTTTCCGGACGCGAGTGGTTGATAGTTCTGTAATGCTTAATGTGACCACGCCGTCCGATATGCCGGGCGTGCGGATGGACCCGACTCGCATCAGACAAGTCGTATCGAATCTGGTCGAAAACGCCATCACCCACACGCCAGATGGCGGGCATGTGAGTGTGGTCCTGGAATCAGAAAATCCGGGATTGGCGCTCATCACCGTTTCGGACACGGGCACTGGCATATCGCAGGAAGATCTACCTCACGTCTTCGACCGTTTTTATCGGGTTGATCCTTCTCGAAATCGCGGAACCGGGGGCGCAGGACTGGGTTTGACGATCGTGAAACGGCTGATCGAAGTCCACGGCGGCCAGATCGGCCTCACAAGCGTTCCCGGCTCCGGTACCACATTCACGTTCGAGATCCCGCTCGCCGGTCCTTCCCTGAAGACGTAGCGTTTCGGGAGCGCGTAGCAAATCGGATGGACAGAAAGCCACTTCCGCGCTCGTGTTTGATTGACACGCTCGGCCCTTCCAAGTAGGTTCGCTCCGCCGCATAATCCGGTTCGTTTAGGACAACGCGTCCGCACGCAACATTCAACGTGGGAGTACTTAATGGCAGGCGACCTCAGCAACATCGTCGAATCTGGGTCAGAGTTCGAGCAGATGGCGACCGGATACGTATTCACCGAAGGCCCCGTATGGGACTCCGGATACCTCTATTTTGTCGACATTCGCGTAAATCTGTTGCTGCGGATGAAACCTGGAGGGGAGCCCGAGGTCGTTCGTCGTGAGACCGGTTCCGGGGATGGCCTGACCCTGGACAACAAGGGCAACCTTCTCATGTGCGAGGGAAGCCACCGGCGCTTAACGCGGACGCACAAAGACAGCGGCCGTATCGAGATCATCGCCGAGCGCTGGAATAAGCTTCGCCTGAACTCTCCCAACGATGTGATCGCCCGCCCTGATGGCACGGTGTACTTCACCGACCCGCCGTGGGCCGTAGCACCTGAAAGTCGTCAACTGGACTTCGCCGGTGTGTACCGGATTACTCCGGATGGCGAGGTGACAATGGAGGCGGATGACAACGAGTTCCCGAACGGACTTGCACTTTCGCCAGACGGAAGCAAGCTCTACGTCTCCAACACGCGGACCAACCCGTATCTAAACGTGTACGAGGTTAAATCCGATGGCTCTCTCGGCAAGGGCGAGAGATTCGCCGACATCCCCTACGGCCCGAACGGAACAGTGGACGGTGTCCCGGATGGCGTGAAGGTTGATGAGTCAGGGAACGTCTTCTGCACCGGCAATGGCGGCGGCTGGGTATTCTCATCAGACGGCACGAAAATTGGCGTGCTTGAAGCACCGGAGCTGCCCGCCAACCTGGGCTTCATCGGCGACGACCGAAAGACGCTGGTCTTTACGTCCCGGACGTCCGTTTACAGCATCCGAGTCCAGACTCCGGGAATGCCGGTCGTCTACTAATGCCGGAAATGCCGAAAGTGACTGGGATATCCCATGTCATTTTCGACCTGGGACAGGTCCTGACACTGGTGGATGAATCGGTTGCGGTGCGCGTAGTTTCGGAGCGCACCGCGTTGACCGAAGCTGACGTCAACACGGCAATGTTCTCGCCGGAACGAAAACTACCTCTTGAGTCCGGGTCTCAGACTTGGGATGAGTATTCCGCCATGATCCGCTCCGAACTGGAGTTGGACATGGATGACGCCGAGTTCAAGACTATTTTCACCTCGGTCCTGACGCCCCATGAGCCGATGTTCGATATCGTTCGAGCACTCGCGCCGCGGTTCAAGCTAGGCTGTTGCAGCAATACGAGCGGGGCGCACTGGGATGAGATCCGTGCTTCGGTACCGGTAACGGACCTGTTCGGGCCAAAAGTGCTGTCGTTTGAGGTCGGCTCCATGAAGCCCGACCTGCGCATCTATCGCGATCTGATAAATGCATGCGCCGTCGAACCCGGACAGATAGTGTTCATAGACGACAATCAACGTAACGTTGAGTCGGCGAAAACGATCGGTATAAAAGCACTGCGCTTCACGACCGTCGCAGATATTGAATCAGACCTCCATGATCTTGGCATTGAATGGGAGTAGCGCCGCATGGCATCAGCATCGGCGAACAATGACCCTTACACCCTTCTGACCGCGTCTCGAATGTTGGACGGCGAGGGCAACCCAGACATCGAGGACGCCGACGTGGACATGACCGTCCATTGCGTATTTGAAGATTCAGCTGGACGTTACGAGTACCGTCCAGACTTGGTGGATCGTCTGCTGGAGGCCGACGCCTCGGTGGACCCCACACTTTATGTCGTTCAGGCGGGTATCCAGCGACTGGCCGAGAACATTGAATCGGCTGGCGATGCACCACCGGCGCTCCAGGAGTCGCTGGATGAGCGTCGGCGCGGTCTGGACAATCGCATGGAAGCCTGCGGGCGCATGATGGAGGCTGGGGTGAATATGACCGCAGGGTCAGATTCGCCGTGGGGTGATTACGCTCCGGGTGAGTTTGTGCACGAGGTCTTAATGCTGGCTGATGCCGGTCTGTCTGCACCCGAGGCGTTGGCGTCCGGGATATCCGGGTCTGCAGATTCGATAGGCATGGGCGATATTTCGGGGCGGCTCGTCGCTGGAATGGCCGCTGACCTGCTGGTGGTAAAAGGCGATCCCTCACATGACCTGAAGTCCCACTGGAACGTTGTCGACGTGTATCAGGGCGGAGCGCGGGTAGAACGAGGCCTGCTGTGAGCATTGGCTCCGAGGTGATCGTTGTTGGGGCGGGGGCGGCCGGAGCTTCGGTTGCGTATGAGCTTGTAAAGCGTGGCGTGAGGGTCACGATGATCGAACGTGATTCGGTCGCCAGCCATGCGAGCGGCTTTGCGTACGGAGGGTTGTTTCCTACCATGGGAGCAGGAATTCCTGGCCCGACGTTACAGCACGCCAAGCGTGGCATATCTCTGCACAAAAGACTTGCCCCTGAACTTGAGGACGCCACCGGCATAGACATCGAGCTCCGGGCGGTTCGGTCGATAGACCTCGCCACCGATGATGACGGCTTTCGAGGGCTTCAGGCTGCTCTCGCATGGCAACAGGAAGAGGATCTTGAGGCCGATCTGATAGACGCGAATGGTGTACGCGCTGAGGAGCCGTCTCTTACCGGGGACATAGCCGGGGGATTGATACAGCGGAGTCATTTCGAGGTCGATTCGTATAAATACACCCTTGCCCTGGTCACGGCGTTTGAGCGCGCCGGCGGCGACCACATCCCGGGCGATGTGGTCGGCCTGTTGCGTGACGGCGGGCGGGTTACAGGTGTGAGGCTTGGCAACGGGGGCGAGGTTTCGGGTGGCTCTGTGGTGCTGGCGACAGGTCCGTGGTCTGGCGACGAGACCGAGGGCCTGCCACATTTCCCGGTGAAGCCTAAGAAGGGCGAAATACTACGGGTGCGTTTCCCTGGGCGTGACTTTGTCCACCGGATTTCGCTGGGGGCCCACTATATAGCGCGCAAACCCGATGGTCTTGTCTGGGTCGGTTCAACTGAACAAGACGCAGGTTTTGATGACAGGCCGTCGACATCAGCTCGTGATTCGATCATGGCCGGGGTTCTTGCGCTTGCTCCAGCACTGGAGACAGCTGAGATTGTGCAGCACACGGCATGTCTACGGCCGGTGACACCGGACGAGATGCCGATCCTTGGTGCTATGCCCGCTTACGATGGCCTTTTTGCAGCCAACGGCGCGGGTAAGAAGGGCATCCTCCTTAGCCCGGTGATGGGACGAATGGTCGCAGGAGCGATAACCGGCGACGCCGGACGTGATCCGATTCCCGCTGAGTTTGATGCGGCGAGGTTTTCGTACGAATAGGCGGTCTGGCTGCGGGGTTGTTGGTTTGAGGCACCTCTTCGAGCGGACTTATGGCCCTTGCCGAGCAAGCCATCCTGAGGAGCTTGCGACGAAGGATCTCGCCGCTGGACGACGGATCTACTTGCGCTCTGCTACCGGTGAGATCCTTCGCCTCGACTCAGGATGACTTGTTGTGTGTGAAGTGCCGTCGCGTTGCGCCCCATTGAGTTAGGCGATGGTCCTCCATTAACGTGACGCTCCCCTACCTCGTTCGCTCTCGGTCTAATTTGTCCAGGTACAGCGCTATCAGCGTCGGGCCGTGGACTATCTCCCCTTCGGCGACCCGCCGTTCCACTTCGGCCAGAGATAGGCTGATCACGCCCCTTATCTGGTCAGCTGAATCTCTGTGGCTGGCGTCCCATCCTGTGCAGTCCGAAGCTCGAAATACATAGGTGTCGTGCGAGAGAATGCCCGGATCGACATTCACAAGCCCGATTCGTTTGAATCCATTGGCATCAAGACCGGTCTCTTCTTTCAACTCCCGGAGGGCCGATACCTCCGGGCTCTTTTCACCCTCTTCGCCAAGACCTCCCGGCAACTCCAACATCCAGCGCCTGACGGGGTGGCGGTAAACCTCGACGAATACGATGTCTCCAGACGGCAGCACCGGCACGATGTTGCAGACGAACGGAAACTGCAGCTCCATCCACACACGAGGTCCCTCTGATCCGTCCGAAAAACGCAGTTCGTCCTTCTTCAATTTCACCCACCCATCGTCATATGGCGTGATGCTGGAAAGAACTTCTGGAAGTCGATTTTCGGGACTCTCGGTCATTGAGCCGTGTATCCGCCATCGACACTCAGGGCGGTCCCCGTAACGAAGGACGCCTCATCTGAGGCCAGGAAAAGCGCACAGTTGGCGATCTCTATCGCCTCACCAAGCCGGCCCATCGGGTGGGCCTCTTCCATCCGGGCAAGTAGCTCCGGATTTTCACGCAATCCGGTGGTTAGAGCTGTGTGAGCGAAGCCGGGGCAGAGGGCGTTGACTCGAATACCCTCTCGCGCCGTTTTGACCGCCAGATCACGAGTTATCTGCAGCACTGCGCCCTTTGAGTGTGCGTAAGCGCTAAAACCATCACCCAGCCATGCTGTACGCCCGACCAACCCGTATATCGAGCTCAAGTTAATGATCGACCCGCCACCGGTTTTTCGCATCTCTTCGACCGCCACGCGGCATGGCAGCAGCGTCCCGCTCACGTTGATGTCCATTACCCACTTCCACGTCTGGTCTGTGTCGTAATCAGCCGGAGCGCCGCGATCTGAAACACCCGCCGAGTTCACCAGGATGTCCAACCGTCCAAACTCCGCAACTACGCCGGCTACGACGCGCTCTACGTCGCCCCTACTCGTGACATCCGCCTGCAGCGCGATCGCCCGGCCGCCCGCGTCTCTAATACGAGCCGCCACCGACTCAGCGGTGCCTGGGTTCACGTCACACACGCCGATTGCCGCACCTTCACGCGCAAACAGTTCAGACGATGCTTCACCGATGCCGGATCCGCCGCCCGTGATCAAAGCAACCTTGTTCTCTAGTCGCATAAAGAGTCCTTTCGCTCGGGTGCGATCAATGATCCCATCTCAGCAGGATTGGTCGCCGCCCGATGTTTGTACTCATCAGAATCTGTTGGGCATCGTAAGGACGCGAGGATTGCCGGTCAACGCGATACGCCCACAGCCCGGAGTTACGCGTATCATTCTTATTAATGTCCTCTAAACCCGAAGATCAATCTAGCGACGACTCGCCCGAACGCACCAAATATCCGTTCGACTACGCCCACACCTACAGGCGTATGTACGCGTCCGCTATCGACATAGGGCTACTGCTCGCAATCGTCCTGTTAGCGAACCGGGTGACCGGCAACAATGTGTTCGCCGGTGCAGAGACAGCGCCGCAAGACTTGGGGATTCTGTTCGGATACTTGATTCTCTTCACCGGGTTGAAGGGACAGACGCCGGGCAAGATGGTCGCAGGAATCATCGTTGTGGACGATGAGGGACATGTTCCCGGGGTCGCCGTAGCGATCCCCAGAGAGATGGTCGGGCGGCTCGTCGCAAGCGCAGCGCTTGGACTGGGGCTGGCATGGATATCAGTCGATCCCAAACGACAGGGCTGGCACGATAAGATCGCCGGTACATACGTCGTGATGAAGCCGAAAGAGAAGCGGGTTAAACGTTCTGATTCCCGAACGTTTAACCCGGGAAATCGACCCGACAAGCAACGCCCCTGGCGGTTCCGCCGTAAGGGTTAGTTGCCCTGACTCAACGCCTTTAATGTGGTGTCGATAGCGTCCGGGAATGACGTGTACTCAAGCCCTAGCTCTCTGGTGGCACGCCCGCCATCGAACTCCGCTGGACCGATGCGGAATGAGCTTATGGGCGGACGCCGCTTTCGTGCCAGAGACACTCCGGACCACGCTATCGCTCCGGCGATTGCGAGCCAGTCGGGCAGCCTGACGCAGGGCGGACGGCGACCGGAGACCTCGGCCAGTTCGGCAAAAAACTCGCCGACCGTGAGGGTCGGCTGGGCGAGTATGTATCGACTTCCGCTTTCCCCCTGCTCCATCGCAAGAAGGCTGCCACGGGCGACGTCGTCCACGTAGATGAGAGGCATCGGCCTCATGGCGAAAGCGATGACAGGCAGGCGGCCGCGCACGAAGGCATCTATCAATCGCACAAAATGGCGGTCTCCCGGTCCAAACACGATGGCCGGATTGACTGACACCACGTGCATGTCACTTGCCGCTGCACGTACCAGTTCTTCAGATCGCCACTTGGAACGGCCATACCCGGGCTTCCAACTCCCAAACGGAACGGTGTTTTCATTCGCCCTTGTGCCCGGCTCTGCGCCCAGTGCGGCGATGCTGCTCATGTGCAGAAATCGTTGTACCCCGGACGCTAGCGCTGCATCGAGAACGTTCCGTGTTCCCTCCACGTTAATCCGATCGAAATCGTCAAGGTTCCAGTGGAATGGGTCGACCAGAGCCGCGCAGTGATAGACGTCAGAACAGCCCCGGACCGCACCGGGGATTGTGCCTGGATCCGTCACGTCACCAAGTACTACCTCGGCCCCCAGCGCTTCTATCTCAAACGCCAAATCCGAGCGCTGGCGCACCAGAACTCGAACCAGATCGCCCCTTTCAAGAAGCATCCGGGCGATCGCACCGCCCACCATCCCGGTCCCACCCGTGATGAGCGCAACAGGGCGGGGCGCGTCGATATTCGGTTCTCCTGTGTCTGACGTCAATTCGACTCCTGTGCGTGATATCGAGGTTGCCGACTTATAATAGCCGCCGCCCTTGCATACGCTCGTCACTCCAAAATTACTCTGAAATCACTCGGCAAAGGATCACAGATGGCAGTTTCTGAAGCGGTACGCGGCCAGATGGAAGGCGCGTCCTGGATTCGCCGAATGTTTGAAGAGGGAATCCGCCTCTCAGCCGAACACGGTGCAGAGAACGTGTTCGACCTCAGCCTCGGCAATCCCCTGCTGGAGCCGCCGCAGGAGTTCCGTGATCAACTCCTGAAGCTCGCCCAGGACGACACACCGGGCACGCACCGATACATGCCGAATCCTGGCTTCCCCGAGGTCCGTGCCGCGGTGGCGAAGAACCTGGCAAATGAGTCCGGAGTCCCTCTAGAGGGCGGCGACATCATCATGACCAGCGGGGCAAGCAGCTCGCTACACGGGATCCTGCGCTCCCTGCTGGACCCCGGCGACGAAGTTGTGATCCTTACGCCGTTCTTCGTGGAGTACGTTTACTACGTCAGCCACAACAACGGCGTGCACAAGCTGGTGGGCTTCCACGACGATTTCATGCCGGACATGGACGACCTCACGGCGCAGATTACGTCACGTACAAGGGCCGTCATCATGAACTCGCCCAACAACCCGACAGGCGTTATTTATCCCGAATCTACCATCGCAGAGATCGGGGTGCGGATTCGGGGTGCGGAAGCTAAGTTTGGCACCGAGATTACGCTGATCACGGACGAGCCGTACCGCAAGCTGATCTACACAGATGAGCCATACCCGTTCGTCTTCAAGCACCACCCGCGGACCATCGTTGCCACCTCGCACTCGAAAGACCTGGGCCTTGCCGGAGAGCGCATCGGATACATAGCCATCAACCCGGATTACCCAGACAAGGCCGAGATGCTGGAAGCCATGGTGTTCTCGCTACGGACGCTGGGATTTGTGAACGCCCCTGCCCTGATGCAGCGGGTGGTCGCCGGTATCCAGGACGTCACCGTGGACGTGAGCGTGTACCGCAAGAAGCGCGATTTCATCTACGAAGCGCTGACCGATATCGGCTACGACGTGGTGAAGCCCGGTGGCGCGTTCTTCCTGTTCCCGAAGTCCCCTCTAGAGGACGACGTGGAGTTCGTAAGGACGCTTCAGGAGAAGATGGTGTTGGTGGTGCCGGGCAGTGGATTCGGCGCACCGGGCTACTTCCGACTGTCGTTCTGCGTGGAGGACAGGGTGCTTGAGGGATCGCTGGACGGGTTCAAGGCCGCGCTGGCGGAGGCTCAGGCGGGATAAGCGGCGACGGGATAGCGCCGACAACACCGTAGGGGCACATGGCAATACGCCCTCGGGCCATGTATCTAACACTCATTTATCGACGCGCGGGCACCTCGTTCTGCGAGAAAACCCACCCTGAGGCTCTCGAAGGGCGGGAACTTTCGGTCACGGTCTTTTCTGTACCAGTACGCGCTGGCGACTTACCGATCTAGGATCGGCACACCCCTCACCCTTGACATACTTGGGCATCTCCCGACCGGGAGAGGGTGTTTGGCCACCCGTTACCCCTCGGGGTACTTCCGGTGCAGTTCTTGGTGGTCAACGCGCCCTGAGAGATCGATGACCGTGGCGACGTTTCGCCCGACTTCGTCCACACTTCGCATACCAACCAGTGCCACGTTAACAAGCGGATTCGACAGGACGAACTGTAAGAGCGAAGGCGTGTAGTCAAAATCGTCGCCCGGGCGGACAGTGTTTACCCACTTCTGGAAAATGCCGGAGGTCAGCGTGCGCATGGTCACCGTCCCTACCCCAGCGCCCCGCGCCTCGAACAGACTGCCGAACGGTCGTGTCCATTCGGCCGGGTGTTGGTGGAGCAGGTTGTAGCTGATCTGCATGACGTCGAAGCGGCCTGAGTTTATGAACTGGAAGACGGCGGCGTTGTTGTCCTCGCTGGTGAATCCCACGTAACGCGTCAGGCCCTCGTCTTTGAGCCGCTCCAACTGCTCCAGAATTCCGCCAGAGCCCAGGGTTTCTTCGACCTGATCCGGGGTGTAAGAGTTGCCGTGGATCTGAACGAGATCGACGTGGTCCGTTCGCAGATGCTTAAGGCTTGTTTCCAGGGATTCGCGGATGTTCTCGACATTTCCTGAAACCTTGGTCGCCACGAACAGGTCTGAGCGTGCGTCTTCAAGACCCTCGCCGTAGATCGACTCGCCTGCACCGCCGCCATAGCCCGGCGCTGTGTCGAAGTAGGTAATGCCCAGTTCAACGGCTCGCTGTATTGCAGCAACTACGCCCTCACGGTCGGCATCGCGTGTTGGGTCGTAGTCGTCCAAATACTGCGCCAGTCCAGCTGGCGCACCGCCGAAGCCAAGTCGGCTGACTTCGACCCCGGTTCTCCCGAGTTGTGTAGTTTCCAAAGACGTCTGCTTTCGTGTTGTTGGGCGACTGACCAGCGGGGATATTAATCCAGCGTCAGTGGTTCCTTGAGACCTGACCCCGTAATCGGGATCAAGACCTGCGCTTCTTCGTTGATCACGCCGGTCGCCACCAGCGCCTCCAGCCCGGCGAACGCCGCTGCGGATGTCGCCTCGCAGAAAATTCCGACCTCCGATGCCAGTCGTTTCTGCCATTGCAGCATCGCCACATCGTCCACTGCGATTCCGCTGCCGTCTGATAACCGGACCACGTCAATGCACTGTTGCAAACGCGGCGGATGCGACACCGAAATCCCGCTAGCCACCGTCTTCAGGTCTGCATCGAAAGCCCATTCCTGGTCATTCAACGCCGCAACAAGCGGTTTCACGGCGTCGGCCTGAACGGCGTGCTGGCGGGGAGATACGGTGATTCGCCCAGATGCGCTGAGCTCCTCAAAGCCCTTGAACATACCGATCAGCAACGACCCGTTACCCACCGGTACAACGATGTCCGTGGCGCTGACGGCGTCGGAGCCCACGACCTCGTACGCGAACGACTTCATGCCCTCCAGAAAGTAGGGGCTGAGATTGTGCGACAGATACGGGAACGAGTTATCGGCAAAGTAAGACACGGCGGCATCTGTCGCCGCCTGACGTGGGCCGGACGTTGGGTGGAGTGTCGCCCCGAATATGCCGATCTGGTCGACCTTCCCCTGTGCGGCGCTTTCCGGGAAGAAAACATGGGCGGTTATTCCCGCTGCGGCGGCGTATGCGGACAGCGACGCACCGGCGTTGCCGGACGAATCCTCCACAAACTCCCTGACTCCAGCTTCAAGAGCAGCCGAAACCAGTACCGCTGAGCCGCGGTCCTTGAACGAACCGGTAGGAGCCATCATCTCCAACTTTGCCCAAAGTCGCTTTATCCCAAGCGACCGCGCAATCGAAGGCATGGCCACGAGGGGCGTAATGCCCTCCCCCAACGACATCCGTTCAGACGGTCGCGCCAGAGGGAGGCGTGGTGCATGCCCATCGGCAGGATCGTCGTAGGCCACGTCCATCACGGAACCGCACGAATCACACGCCAGTTGGTCAATTTTGGCGGGTTGCGCTGTGCCACATGAGACGCACTTGAAAAAGAATGACATCGGAATCAAACGACCGGGTTGAAGGTCTCGATCGTTGCTCCAGCCCTGGAGCACCAATCGGTTGCGGTGGTCAAGTAACGTATTCCTGTGTGAACTCGTGGTCGGTCGACAAGTGGGACGGGCCGATTATATGACCGATATCGGGCTGTATCCGATGTTTTACTAGAGACGAATGAGGCAGAGCGTACTTAGGTCCCGAAATTGTAAGGGCGAGCTTGCTCATCACGTTTCATCACGACGCCGAGAATGGGCACCCAACACCAATTGTTGTCCTGAACTCGATTCATGATCAGGCCATCGCACTCCACCGTTCAGATACAGCCTTTCATCGCCTGGCTGATCGGAGACCGGCGACTATGACGTAGAAATGGATCCTAAATCGAGCTCAGGATGACAGGTAAATTTTCTGTCCGTCCAACGTCCTCGTGGCCAGTTATCCCCCTCTTCAGCGCAGGGCAATGTCAGAAGCGCTAGCGTGTTGACCGCCTGACCGCGGTCCCCCTCACCCTGCACCCTCTCTTGATTGCAAGAGGGGAAACACCTGCCTCGTATTTCTCTCTTGCAGCGTGCCCCGAGCGGGCGTACCTTGTGGCCGGTCGCTCAACCCCAAACCAGCCCAAACCGGAGTCAGCACATGGACCATCCGAACCGAGTTGTTACCGCCTTGCGCGAGGGCCGAAAGGCGTACGGGTTCCAACTGACCTTCCCGGCTCCGCAGATCATCGACATCATGGCGCCGTTGGATTTCGACTACGTATGGCTGGACTGCGAGCACGGGCCGTTCACGTTGCAGGACGTGGAACACGCGTGTCGCGCTGCCGAGGCGGCAGGTATGACGCCGATCGGGCGCGTGCCCAGCATCCAATCGCATGTCGTGCTCCAGTACCTGGATCGCGGCATGAAGGGCATCATGGGACCGCACATCGCAACAAAGGCCGACGCCGAACAGCTTGTGCGAGCCTGCAAGTTCGGCCCGGAAGGCGATCGGTCCTACGGCGCCAACCGCGGAACCGGATACGATTTCGTCGAGCCGGGACCGGACGGCTGGGGCGACCGGCGGGATTTCTACAAGAACGCCAACGACAACATGCTTGTCGGTGCGTTGCTTGAGGATGCGCAGGTGGTCGAAGAACTGGACGGCATCCTGGAGGTCGATGGGATCGACTACTTCGGCGTCGGGCACAACGACTTCGGGCAATCGATAGGATTGCCAGGAATGGGCGATTCACCTGAAGTCCAGAGGGCTCAGGCCGAGATATATGACCGAATAAGGGCCGGTGGTGGTCGCGTTGGCGACGACTTCATGGTCGCAAACTGGGTCCATGCAATGTTGCTGGACGGCGGACGTCAAATTCTGAAAGGACGGGACTAATTGGATGAAAAAGGATCAGGACTGCTCCTGGTAATGATGGACATCGACCCGGAGCACGAGGATGACTTCAACCACTGGTATGACGAGGAACACGTGCCGGAGCGAAACGCGATATCAGGGTTCCTGACGGCCCGTCGATATCGAGCAGTCGAGGGTGGCCCGAAGTACCTGGCGATCTACGAGATGGACACGCCGGAAGTGCTGGACAGCGAGGCGTACCGGTACGTGTCCGAAGAGGGTCGTTCAGAGTGGACGGAACGGGTAGTCGGGCGAGCAAAGAATTACGTGCGAAACGTGTACGTAGAGATCACTGCAGGGGAGTAACGCAAGGTGTGTTGGCGGACTTACCGCCAACCAACAGAATGTCATCCTGAACAAAGTGAAGGATCTCGCCGGTTGCCGAGCGCATGATGGTCCGGCGTGCATCCCGCCATTGAGTGACGATATCTTCCGTCGCAAGCACCTCAGGATGACTTAATGGGTAAGCAACGGTTTGGGTAAACCATCCACTGTCGTTACCCGCTATACGCCTCGATATGTCATCCTGAACCCATGCTAGAAAAATCTGCCCTCGTCCGTGACCTTGAACAGGTGATCGAGCCGACCCACGTCGTGTGGAGGCCGGAAGATCTGCTTGTGTACGAGTACGACGGTTCGATTGATCGCAACAATCCCGGCGCTGTGGTCGTTCCTGCCAACGCAGAGCAGGTGGCGGAGATCATCAAGATCGCCCGGAAGCACGATGTGCCTGTGGTGCCGCGTGGTGCTGGTACCGGGCTGTCGGGCGGTGCTATCGCTATGGAAGGCGCCATTGTTCTAGTGTTGACCCGCCTCAACAAGGTGCTTGAGATAGACAAAGAGAACCGCGTGGCGATCGTAGAACCCGGCGTGGTCAATCTTGAGCTTGGGCATGCTGTCAGGCCCTACGGTCTTCAGTACGTACCCGACCCGTCCAGCCAGAGCGCCTGCACCATCGGCGGAAACGTCGGAGAGAACGCCGGCGGACCGCACTGCCTGGCATATGGAGTGACAACGAACCACGTCCTCGGCATCGAGGTCGTGCTGGCGGACGGCGCGGTCACGTGGCTTGGCGGTGATTCTCGAGAAGTGCCCGGATACGACCTCCGTGGTGTATTCATCGGCTCGGAGGGCACACTTGGCGTGGTCACCAAGGTTGCCGTCCGGCTGGTTCCCCTTCCAGAAGCTATCCGCACCATGGTCGCTGCGTTCTCCAGCGTTGAGGCGGCCAGCGAAACGGTTGCCGACATCGTGGCTTCCGGCGTAATACCCGGCGCGGTTGAGATGATCGACCGCCTGTGTATCGAGGCTGTGGAGCCGGCGTTCCACCCCGGCTATCCGGAGGACGCCCAGGCGATCTTGCTGGTCGAGGTGGACGGACTCAGGGAGACAGTGGACGAGCAGGCGGAGCTGGTCGAACGGCTATGCCGAAAGCACGGCACAACCGACTGGCGGACCGCAGAAGACGAGGTGGAGCGGGAGACTTTGTGGGCGTCCCGCAAGAAAGCGCTTGGTGCGCTGGGTAGGCTCGCCCCCAACTACTACTTGATCGACGGCGTCATTCCGCCGACCCGTCTGCCGGAAACGATGTCCAAGATCAACGCCCTTTCGGACGAGCTAGAGATTCCCATCGCCAACGTCCTCCACGCAGGCGACGGCAACCTGCACCCCTGCATCCTGTTCGACTCCCGGGATCCGGTGCAGGTGGAGAAGGCGCTGATCGCGGGTGGGCGAATCCTGGAGATGTGCGTCGAGGTAGGCGGCGCGCTTTCCGGCGAGCACGGAATCGGCCTGGAAAAGCAGGGCTACCTGCCCCTCGTGTTCACGGACGAGGACCTGGAAGCGATGGCACGACTCAAGCCTGCTTTCGGCGCAGCGGGGATGTTCAATCCCGGCAAGATCTTCCCGACCGATGAGCAGCGAGACGGAATCCCGCACGCGTCGATCATGCAGCGGCTCAACGCGGACATGGTGATTTAGGGCGGGTCGTTGTAGCCCCCCTGCGGGCTGACTCGGGGCTTCGAGGATGATGCAGGACACGTGTTTCCGTGCTGAGTGGGTTTGGTTCGCAAGATGTTCTGTTGGAGGAGGCCCCTCGGCTTAGCTCGGGATGACATTGGGGATGATACCGTCGGTTGCGTTGCCTCTACGCAATGCCCAATTTCGCTAAACTGACCGCCCCTGCCCCAACCAGTATGGAGGTCCAAATATGTCACAGTCCGCTCCTGTTCGAATCGGCATCATCGGTGCTGGTGGCTTCATGCGCTCTCATATGGACGCGTTTGCGGAGATTCCTGAGGCCGAGATCGTCGCCTTTTGCCGTCGCAATGAAGCGGCGCTGAACGAAGCATCTGACGCTTACGGCATCGAGGATCGGTTCATCGACTACCGCGACATGCTCAAGATGGAAAACCTTGATGCTGTGGCGATCATCACGCCGACCGGGTCCCACAGGCAGATATCGCTTGACGCCATCGCAGCGGGCAAGCACGTGCTCTGTGAAAAGCCTCTGGCCTTGGTCGCATCCGACGCAAAAGAGATGCTGGACGCAGCGGAAGCAGCGGGGGTGATTCACGCCACCAACTTCAACCAGCGCGGTCGCACTCCAGTTGGCCGAATGAAGCAACACATGGATGCCGGTTACATTGGCCGGCTGTTTCACGCCAACATCTGGTGGGGACAGACCCAGGCGGTCGAGGACAAGCCGGACGTTGCTCCCTGGCGCTTCAAGGCGGAGGACGGCGGCGGGCCGGTATACGAGCTGATCCACGTGTTCGACATGGCACGTTTCCTTGGTGGCGAAATTAAGAGGGTCTGCGCACTTCTTACGACTGCCGTTCCAAACAGGACGTTCGCTAACGGCGAAGTCGTCGATGTCGACGTGCCGGATTCCGGTGGTTATCTGCTTGAGTGGGTAAACGGCGGGTACGCCGTTGTCCACACCAGCTTCGTTTCCAAGGGGAACGATGCCGACGGCCGCACCGCACCTCGGATCGAGATATCAGGATCAGACGGTCGGCTTGAGAACGACAGCATCACCGGAATACTTGGTGTACACGGCGTCTCCGGCGTGCTTCAAGATGTCGAAATGGGACCAGAGTACCCACAGCCCTACAGACAGTTTGTTGACGCCATCCTTGGCGGTGCGCCTGTCAGGACGAGCTTTTACGACGGTATGAAGGCGGCGGAGATTGTGGATGCGGCCTTCCTATCTTCCAAAGAGGACCGCTGGGTGGATTTGAACTAGGACGACCCAGCCAGATCAGAACGACCAGGAAGACAACTTAATGCAGTATAAAAACCTCGGACGCACGGGACTCAAGGTCTCCGAGCTTTGCCTCGGCAGCGCTAACTTCGACGACCCCTTTGGCGCTTCGCCCGAGACAAGCCACCGCATATTGGACCAGGCGCTGGATTTCGGCGTCAATTTCATCGACACGGCCGATCAGTACGCTAACGGCAAATCTGAGACCGTAATCGGTGAGTACCTGCGATCTCGCAAAAAGCATAACGACGTCGTGCTGGCCTCCAAGTTCTGGGCGCCAACAGGCCCGGGCCCGAACGACTACGGCACTTCTCGCTATCACCTTATGAACGCCGTAGATGCGTCCTTGAAGCGCCTCCAGACAGACCATATC
>Ga0302132_10000601_pt1 | contig 20563 bp, 17 predicted proteins | sample CB9_321_MG_FD_203113 | JGI IMG/M metagenome (GOLD analysis project Ga0302132, IMG submission 203113) | Marine microbial communities from Western Arctic Ocean, Canada - CB9_32.1 | ecosystem: Environmental > Aquatic > Marine > Oceanic | place: Canada: Western Arctic Ocean | collected 2017-09-19
GCCTATAAGCGTGGTAAGGCTCTCCGTTATATCCGGTGTTACTAATTCTTTCGTAGCCCTGTCGGTGTTGCCGCTTTCTGGGCTATCCCCGTTGGCAACCGCCTCCTCCTCGTTGGCTGCTTCTACTGCTAACTGCGTATAGGCAGCTTGGTACTCGCCCTTGCCGAGGGACTTGAGTGCAGTAGATAACGACGCAGCTCCGCCATAGGCTGCCATAGCATCTGGAAGATCGTCACGGCCTAGCACACCTATAGCCGCGTTTAATTGGGCTATGCTGTTGCTATCCCAGCCTGGTCCATCTAGATCTATCATTAAAACCTCATATTAAGTTCGTTTTGTCGGTCTAGTTGAGCTTGTACCTGCGCTCGTAATTGTGAAACACGACCCGGTGATAGGTTTAACTTCTGCGCCAACTGCGCAGTTGATAACTTTGGTTTACCATGTAGGCCTAGTGTGTACTCCATTACGACAGGTAAGGGTGATCCGTTTATGTCGGATAGTCCGTGGTAAACGAAATTCACCCATGCATCGTTATCTTGTTGCGCCACAGGGGGAAGTTGTGGTTCTCCTGTGTTTTGTTCGCTGCGGTTGGCGTTCATGCCCTCAGATACAGGGTTCTGCAGCTGTCGTACATATTTAATACGCTTAAGTGATAAGCCTGTTTTATCTGCTACTTCTTTATCTGATGGCTCTCGTCCTAGCCAATCCTGTAACTCTTTTGCGGATGTGTCTAGATGTTTCCGGTCTAATAGTACGCGCTCAGGTACAGATAGGATATTGCGCTGTTTCCCTGCGTACCTATACAAACCTTTTAACTGTTCCATAAGGTGTGTCTGTAGCTTAGCTTGTTTAGGATCATACCTATCTAGGGAGTCCATTACTATCTGTTTTGCTTTAGCACGGATAATCGGGGTAGGGCGCTGACCGCCTCCGCCGTAGGATCGTAGCCCTTTGTCGATAATAGGCTTCACCGCTTTGACGAGTACACCCGTAGTCTCCGGGGTTGGATTCTTTTTCCACGCTGTGTAAGGTTCCTGGTACTCCTGCTCTAGCCGCATACCTGGCATCGTTGCAGGGTTTAACGCACGCAACGGCTTTTTTTCGTTCGTAAACGACGATAGTATACTGTTTTTATTATCCATGTGTTTCCCTATATTCCAGCACGTCCAGGTACGTTGTGATCCACTAGTGAGGTGCCGCTCCACCCTTTCTTCCATAGCGGAGGCGTATCTACGCTAAACCCCTCGGTATCATTCTCTTTTACTGTTCTTGCGTGGCTGAGCTGGAACGATGTTCCTGCGGTGCCTTTGCTTCCGTTTATGTTTATTGTAACACTTATGACGGTCGCAATAAGGTCTTGCGCAGTGCCGCCACCTGCAGCACCCCGGGATGACGTACCTTCGATACGTACGGTAGATCCGGGCGCTATGTCCAGCCGTAGTTTGCCTGATACAGAAGCCCGCCGTCCGTTTAACATTTCGTATACGTATACAGATTTTGCATATCGATCCATTAGGTCTATCGTAACCTCTGCTAACTCAGCAGGATCTGGTTCTGTAGGGGCTTCGCCTGCTTGTGGGCTGGTTGAACTAGCTACTGGTGCGCCGTACGGGGCAGTGCCTCCGGAGCGAAAACCACCGGAAACAATATTAGATAACCAGGCAGGGGCTTGTTTGAACATAATGAGCCCGTCCTTGATGGTGTCGGGAGAGAAGTACCCGCCCAACCGTGTGGATTGCTGCTGGCCTGGGTTTTGCTCGCCGCCTGTTCTGTTCGCTGTAATTGATGTGATGCCTACTGCACGTAGTAACCGATCCATCTGCGCACTTGTATCTAATGCGGTGTACTCTGAAGATTTGATAACCTGCCACGGCTTCCTGTAGCCTGGTATGTACGGTATGGCGTAGGCGTTGTTAACTCTCGGGCATACCGCAAACATATAGTTGGGGCAGAACTCACCGACTAACTTATTCCACATCGTTGTCGAATTAAATGATCTATAGGTTTGCTTATCTAACGCGCTTGATACCGCTTTTGCAATACTAGTTAATTGATTGTCTGCGTTTAAGATAAGGGGCTCATACTTATAACCACCCGTCATCCGAGCCAATGCCTTGATAACCGTTTTGTTATTTGTGTCAGGGGCTGCTCCTGCTCCGCCAGCCACACCCGCCTGCCTGTTTATCTTGGCAAGATCTAGGAAATCTTTTTGTGCTATTTTTAACAGCCACTCATGTAACCCTTTAACCCAAAAATCTGTTTGAAGATCGTTCAACGTCACGTCATCGGCAATGTGGGAACTCATGAATCCTGTTTGGTTGTTCTGCGCGCTTCCTGCGCCTGATGCAGGCATTAAGAAATCCATCGGAGAACCTGGTTGTACGTTTGCGCTTAAACAAGACCCGTATGCTAGATCGGATAACCAGTGACGTGCTTGGATCACCAGTGAGATCTGCTCTCGTGTTTTCTGGAAGGTTAGCCCTGTAACGTACCCTTCAAAGATGAGTATTGCGTCTTGCGGCCAATGTTCACCATCTGGGTGATTTGGGGCGTCGTTCACCTCTAGGTACACGAAAACTTTTGAGTCGTCTGATCCGACTACGCCGAAAGTGGATATGAGTTTATGTGTCGTTGCTGGTATAGATGTTCCCGCTGCTATGCCTAACGGCATGTTCATCTGTAGGGAAGGTATACCACTAAGTTCATAGTTAACCGTACACGAGACAATCTCATGCTGTTCTGCACTGTTCCCAAACGTAGCTAATGCCCGAACTTGGTGTGTTGATATATTACGAGCTACCATTAACTACACAACCTCCTTTAATCTGACTTCGTCCAGGCGGTATGCGAGTGCAAGAATAAGACCCCCTAGCTTGTAAGCTAATTGATCGTGGTCAAACCATAAATTGGAGAATGTCTTAAACGGCTCGCTTGTACGGTAGAACAACTCAGCTTGCGTCTCTGCGCCCATCCCTGTTCGTAGTTGTTCAGTTATTGCTGCTAAGTCGTGCTTAGGTCGCTTCAATGACTTGATTAGATAACTGTCTCCGTCAGCTGGGCCCTCTAAGCGTACCGCTAGGTTAGAACCCTGTAATGGAATACCATTCGACAGTCCGGACGTTAACGTGAATGTGCCTGTAGCTATATCGACAGGTGTTGAGTTTCTGCGCATTGTATAGGCATTAGCTGCGCCTACCGTTAGACGCCATTCTTCGTATAGCTGCCCGTTTACAGATGGCTGCTCCAGCTCCCCCGCTACTACCTGCACTGTTGCATAAGAAGCAGCTGTAGAGTGTTCAGGGACTACCGTAACTCCGAAAGCTGCATCGAAGATGCCTCTGCGCGTACTAGGCCAATATGTAACACGCGAATCAAAGCGCAGTACAAACTCTTCTAACTCTGTCGTGTGCAGTAGCGGCATGATCGTAGCTAGTCGGTAATTTATCATAGCGCGGTCAGCGGATGCACCGAAAACAATCTTACGGATACGGTCGAACTTACTTGGAATTTTCATCTGTGAAAATCCCGAAGGTACGAACTCGTCGCCTATGTAACTGCTACTTGTTCCAGCTGTAGCTGGGTTAAGTAGTAACGTTCTAACGTGGTTAATCATGACCTCAATTACCTTAGTTGTGTGGCGGAACGGCGAAGTTAAGTGTAAAGTCCGTAAGGTTTTGCTGGTCTGCTGCGCGCAGTACCAATGACATACCTGTTAAGTACGCATGGAACGCCCGTCCTGATGCGCCTCCTATTGCAAACTGCATTGCTTGTCCTTGTTTAGATAGTCGGAAATTGTCGTAATAGTTGATGAGTTGTTCTGCCCCTGTCATACCATGCTGTTTCGGGCAGGTGTCTGCGAAAGCAACCCCTGACATACGAGCTTGCGCAATCCCCTCTCCGAATGAGTACACATAAATAAAATCACGTAATGTGTGCATAAACTGCTGTTGTCCCTGAAACTGCACTGAGAATTGCGTAATGATAGCTTTCATAAGCACGGGGGATGAACCTGTACTCCAGGGGCCTGGGGTAACACGAACCTGTACCGGTAGGAAACCCGCCGCATCTTTGGGCGGTATGAGTGCAACTCTTCCCGGTATGTTAGGAAATACTAATGCCATAAGTGGTCCTCATTATTTAAGCTGTTGAATCTGCATTTTCAGGCGATAAGTCGTGTGGACCGTCGCCGTTGATGTTCAATGTCATAATCTCGAAGCTCATGTTTTCCATTCCCTCCAATAAACCTTTGACAACAGGGTCCTGGTCGGCGTCGGCTTGGTCAGCAACATAATCCTCACCATACCCCGCAGCATCCAGCGCGTCACCTGTATCCCCGCCCTCTTGGAACATGTCACCGCCACCCTCCAACTCCTCGGAGCCCTCGCCATACTTGTCATCCATTGCCGCGTCTATTGCTTCTTCGGACATACCCAGGGCTTCGTACTTCTTGCGATCGCTGTCCATGTCTGCCTGCATGACCTCCCAGCTGTCATAACCTTTCTCGTCTGCGGCTTGTTCTCGTTGTTTCTGTCGTTCGGCTTGCCTTTCTATGTGTATTAAAGATTCTCCGGTGAGACTCTCTCGGTGCCGCTCGCGCTCCGCGTCGGTCCATCCTTCCCCGCCTTCAAGGTCCTCCAGCGTCTTGAGTACCGCATCTTGCCGTGCTGCGAAGCTTTCCGATTGTGCTTCTTGGCGCTCCTCAAGGTCTTTTTTCTCTTCCTCCGTCATCTCGTGCTCGATCTCTCCAGCGTTTGCAGCTGCCATCCGCTGATCTATTTCCGAGGAGGTTTCCGCTCTGCGTTCAACCAGTTCTCTAACCGCATCGGGTTCTGCCGCTAAAGCTTCAGCATAACTACCGTGCTTATCAACTAACCGTTGCAATTCTAGGTCGTCTGCTTCTAAGGACTCAACGAGCGCTAGCCCGCCTTCGCCTAGTTGCGCCATAGAGTTCTCGTCGCCTAAGAACTTATTAGTCATGGCTGAGCTTTCTGACACGGCGTCCTTATAAGCTGCATCCCTATCTTTAGCAGATGCGCCAGACGCAGCATCGGTAGCGCCGGACAACGCTGCTGCCGTCTTTGCGGATGCTTGTGACTCTTTCCGCTCCACTTTAGTCGTTAACCAAGAATCTCCCTGTCCCTCCGCTATGGTATTGACAGCCTCAGACTGCTCCTCCAATACTCCAAGGTGGTGCTCTTGCTGGCTCAGCCCTAGTTCCGTATAGGTTCCATCCGCATCCCGATACGTGCCAGATCTGTCATTAGTAATTTTGTCTAGCTGTTGCCGTGAGTCCCGCATAATATTCATCGAAGTCTTAAAGGCTTCCTGCGCCTCCGCGCCATCGATTCCGCCCAGTACCTGCGCCAGAGCGTCATCCCACTCTACGTCACCTTCTTGCATGACGTCCATAAGTTCGCGTAAAGGGCCTCGGCTAGTCAGTGGCGCCATGGCCCCGGATATCGCGGCATCGCGTTCGGCTTCTATTCTGTTTCTGTTTCGTTGTTTTAGTGTTTGTCCGCCCATGACCTGGATAGACTGAGCCATGTTGTCATACCCTTGGTCTTGTGCATACAGATTGCCGGAGGACTTGACGCTTGCAGCAAAGGCTGGCATTGCGGCATCCGCTGCTTGTTCGGCAGCCTCCCGACTCATACCCTGTTGCATGAACTGCTCTATCATCTTCGGTCTTGCGTGCTTGGAGACATGCGCGAGCCAAGTCTTCTCATCTTTCATGTCGTCGGCGGTGGTCTCTTCCCATAACTCTTGTGTTAACGTCCCGCCTATGTTCGCTTGGATTTCTGCTTGCTGCTGCTGGGTTAAGCCAAGCTCGTCCTGAGCAAGTACCTGGCCCAGGGATTCTTGGACAGCGTTACCCATTACGTTGGCGCCAACCTCTTGCATCTGCATAATTTCGATGGCGTTGACGGCCGACGAATTCTCTGCGGCGTATTGGTCGTTACCTGCGGAATCTGACATGAAGTTTTGGTACTGCGACACCTCGAGATCGGATAGTCCACTATCTGCGAGAATCTCATTCATGGCTGCGGGGTTGCTCGTGAGCTCGAGCAAAGATTGACCTTCAAACGTGTCATCTCCGCGCTTGATAGCCGCCATCAACTTAGCTGCGCGGGTACCTTCTGCAAATGACCCTCCTGCAATCTCCTGCTCCATGCGGAACAGTGAAGTGACCGCTTGCCCTGATTGGCTTGCAATGCCTTGCACCGTTGTCCTCGTAATCATAGCGGCTGCTTCGTCGGAACTTGCAGCGCCCCATACGCCCGCCCAGCCCATGTCCGCAACTGCACGACCACCTAACGCACCTCGTTGGCCTGCTACTACAGCTAAACTTCTATGCTGGCCTAGTTGATCACCCATCTGCGCAGCGCTAGCTGTTAACGCCATGATGGAATCAATACCCATACCTGAATTATCTGCAATAGCCTTCGTCATCCGGACCATGCGCTCTAAATTGGCCGCAGGCATGTTAGCGACGCCGCCCTGTGTTAATTGGTTGAGGCCCTCAATGATCTCCGACATAGGTGCATTCGGGTTGCCCATATCTCCGAAAATCTCACGCATCGCATCTACTGCGCCAGATAATCCTTCTATACGACCCTTAACGCGTTTAGCGTCAAACTGTCGTAGCTTAGTTTGGAATGCTTCCTGGCCGCTTTCGCCGTCCTGCGCCTCGGCCCGAACTTCCTCTGGTGTCTTACCCTCCTCTTCAGCAAGATGCTCATACTGCTGTGAGCGTGTCATCGTACCCGCACCGCGGACACCTAGCATTCCTCGTTGGCTCAGCGTTTCGTACATGAGCCCCGCTTGGCCCATGCTTATACCGTGCTGGCTCATTTCACTTGCCGGGTCGTTCACTGTGTCCTGCAATGCTTCCATCATAACTTGCACAGACGATCCGCCTTCCATCGTCATTTTGCCTGTAACCGGATCCTTGACCATCTTTCCAGCTTGGAGTTCCCGTTGCCCTGTAACCGGGTCGATAGCATAACGACCACCACGCATAAGCCCTTGCGCTAGTACTTGCGCGCTACCTTTTCTGCCGTGGAGTTTATCGAAGAAGTCAGGGGCAAACTGCGCTAACATCGGGGTGAACTGCGATGCAAACCGTGCCATGCCTGCGGCATTACCTTGCTGTGCTAGGCCTTCGCCTGGAACTAGTCCCATGTTTATAAGGGTTTGTTGTTGGACACCGCCAGCTCCTGCATCCAGTGCCGCGCCCTGCGCTACCGCTTGCTGTGTTTGCTGATTTCGTTGTTCTTGCCTGTACTGGTCATAGAAATTTTGGGTGCCCATGAACTGGCCGGGGATCATACCCTGGCCCTGGATAAAGCCATGAATCATAGGCTGGGTAGCCATATTAAGCATTCCCATGCCAGGAAACGACCCAGCGGGATTACCGGGCATAGCGTTATACCCGGTAAACAGGCTAGAGTTGCCCCCTTGTGCGACAGAGTTCATGAACATACTGCCGCCCATCGGCGCTGACGGGCCCATTTGTTGTCCTGGAAATGCCATATAGTACGCATCCTTGCGTTAGTTATTTAATTCGTCTTCGTCCACTAACCACCGAGAAGTCGCCTCTATTTGCGCCTTAATTAGTGGGTCGTTGAGGTCTCCGAATGCTTGCGACCACGCCTCCTGTAGCCCTGTATACTTACCCGACTTCTTAGCTTCTTCTGCTTTTGTTTTTTCTTTTTCAGTCTTCTTCAACCACGATAACTCTAAATCCTTACTCTTATCATAAATAGTATTAGCTGAACCCCATACGTTTTTCAGTGAATCTCCGCTGAAACTGGAATTCCCTAATTGAGATACTATCTGTCTATGTAGCATATCATAGAGTCGTATCTCGTTTTGCTTTTGCATCTCTGTTAATAGTACTCGCACCTTAAAATCATCACGAGTACTTCTGGGATCTATCTGGCTAAAATCAATCAAGCCTTGCGCAGCAGCTTGTATCATTAAAGCTGCTGTGCGATCCCTTTCCAAAAATCCGAATCATCTACTCTCGCCTCCAGCATCTCCACAAGGCGTTGGAACCGTTGATGCTCCAACCCTACAACCCTGCGCATTGATTCGCTAACAAGCGCGTTGTCATGTAACCAATTTTCTAGTACGGGTAACGCTGTCTGCGCGGGATCTTCGAGGCCCGGTGCGTCCCATTCTATATCCTGGACGGCTGGGACGACATGCACAATAGCCGGCGTGGATATCTGCTCTATCGACATCGCTAACCGGTAGTTCGTGAATATGCGATAAAACTCTCCTTGATCCGGTATCAACCCGTCGCGGAAGTCATACGACGTTTGCTGTAGCGCAAGATCGGCTTCTTCCGTTAGTAGCGTCCTGTATCGGACAGTTACCGATTCCCCGAATAGGTTTACGTCTTTATAGAAACGTGTACCTCCCAAGATAGACGAGAGGAAGTCCCGTTTATCCTGTATCGCGGGTTCTGGTACTTCTTTGTTGTGTAAATCCCAGCCGCAGTGTTTACACTGCTTTGCGTTTTGAAGATTAGTGCCTAGGCGGTTACTTGTTGCGGCTGCCGCTGGTTGCTCGGGTGCCTGTGATGGATCATCTACAAGCTCCACACCCTCATCGGTATCTGGCTGAGACGCTATTTGCAGGGCTTCTGCTACACCTGGTGCTGCTATTTCAGGCGGTGTAATCTGCGCGGGTTGTGCTTCAGTCGTAGTGCGCAGTTCCTCAAATGCCGCGGTTAGCTCATCTTGTCGTTCTTGGGGTAAATCATCAAAATTGACCATCTCAGGTGCTGTGGCTTTTGCGCCGCTTTCCGTTAGATCAACTACGGCTTTATCCTGCTCCGCAGCTACCGCGGCCAAGTAGGTTTTCAAGTCTGGTACCGCGTCACCTTCTTGCCAGCCTGCGTTCTTAAGGAATTCAAGCTCCTCCGGCATCAACCGCATCTTCTCACCCGGGGGAAGTGGTAATTTGTTTACTGGCGCTGCTACTTCCTGTGCAGACGGCGCTGCTTTCTTTCTAAGGTCTAATTTCTTATCCATTGCATCATCTCCTTCTCGTTCCACGTGGTTAACTAGTTTTTTACTGGACGATAACCCTATAGTTACCATCAAGCTTTAAATTGTTTTTAGATTTATTAGGCATAAACGACCACGGTTCTTTATCCGCATCGTCTCCTCGGTAAGGCATGCCTGTCTTCTTGCCGGACATAGGGTCGTCTCGCATAACCTCAACGGTGGTCAAGTCCCCTGATCCGCTTGCTTCTACAAACCCTAGATCCGGCTGTACTAGGTTTTTGTCTTCTTTCCACGACTTTTTACCTGGGTATGGGTAAGTCACTAAGCCGTCTTCTTCTTCTTCCGCGTTGGCCTTTACAGCATTTTCTTTCCATTTTCCTGTGGAACCTCCGCCAGATATCCGTGACATTTGTTGCCACCTATCTTCAAAGAGTACAAACTCCTCTGTTAGGTATTGCTTGTCATCTCTCAGACTTACGCCTATTTTCTTAATCGTTTCGTTGTCTCCCGGTTTTTTAGTTTCATACAGTTTGGTGGTGAAGCGCTCACTGTACTCCGACATACCCTTTGTAGCTAGCTCCGCCTGCCTATCTTCTGTAACGGCTTGCAAACCTTCTTTTTGTTTTGTCACATCTGCCGCTTTCATCTTACCTACCATGCCGCCAGACGGGGATCCGTACCCACCGTCCAGCACAAAGTCACCGCTTTTACTAATCTTGTACCCGTTAATCATCGCGTTACCGTTGATATTACAACTAGCGCCTATAGTACACGCCGTAGGGCGGAACTCGTACGCAGAGTAGATTTGGCCAACTGTTTTTCCCGTTCCTTCGCAGAACCACCAAAAGACGGCGTCGCGGACAAAATGTTCGTGGTACCCGGCGTTCGTCTTATAGGCGCCTTTTCCTTGGTTGCAGTCCATCGTGATGTCCCCTAGGGACGACTCATCGAGTCCTGCACGTACGTAGACACTCGGTCCTATAACAACTGCTGGTGCTTTTGATGACTTAATCATTACACCGCCAGAGACTACGTCCTCGCCTAACTTAGGTGCGAAATCATACTTCTCTACGCCCCGGGATTCCATGAGTAACCCGCCTTTGCCTGAATTACCCGCAAGCAATTGCATATTCTTTTCAGCCTTAATACGTACATCTTTATCGCTCGCCGTAACATCGATGGAGTTCTTAGCTTTAATGATCGCGTCTTGTCCCGCCCATACGTTCGTGTTACGTCCGGACTTGAGCCATATGTCGCCAGGTGCAGATAAGAATATTTGCCCGCCTGTCATGCGAAGCTCTGCGCCAAACCCGTCGGCAATGACGATACCACCATCCTCCAGGAGGTCTATTGAGGACGTATTAGGGTAATACCCGCCAACACCCTCAGGGTTATCGTCGTAACGGTGGTCTATTGTCTCTGGTTCAATGGCTTTAGGGGGCTCTAAGTATTGCTTCTTAGCTAGCGAAGAGAAATCCATCTTTGATTGGAAGCTTGCCTTATCTCCTTCTTTGAGTGGGCTGCCTGCCTCGTCTGCAGTTCCCCAATCATGTTTATGGTAGAGATATGCTTGATTGGACTCCATATTAAATGTGAAAGCGTGGGAGTCCATAACACTAGCTGCGCGTATTAAGAATACAGGCGCGCCTGAATCCGATTGGTCGAACTGCACCTTTTGCGCCCACTCTGTGGATTCTTTTAGTTCGTCACGTATTTCATGGGCGGGGATCTGCTGAGATGAGGATACGTTATTGGCCCAATCTTCTACACCCGCGAACCTATAGTTCGTTTCTGAGTCTGCGCCCTTGTCTACATCGCTAACCGTCTCAGGGCGTGCCATCCGTTTGAAGTTAGCCATTGGTACGTGCTTGGCTATGGTGATAGCCTTAGCACTGCGCAAGTTGTACCGACCTGTTAGTAATATGTCTTCCGAGAATACGAGAGGACCCAACTTGTCCGGATCTGTGCTGTACCGGTATTCACCTGTTTTGCCGTAAGGGAGTTGTACACGCCGTTGTCCGCCTTGACCTAAGTACCCTTGTACATGGGTAACACGGTGGAACGGCATTTGGTCATCGTGTACAGGTTCTCGTTCAGCGTAATACGGCGTATCTATCTGGGATTGCTCCGCAGTATTATCCTTGCTGGGTGTCGTCGCATGCCCAAATACTCCTTTATGCTCCCACGGGTAGGGTGTGAAGCCGTGGATATGCGTAAACTCACCTTGGTCGTTTAATGCTTCTAATTCTGAGCCAGCTGTTCGTATCTGTAAGTTGTTCCCTGCAAGGCGCAGCATGTTGTCGTACATGAAGGCGAAGACGCCGCATGATTCATTCACAGCCATTTGAAGCATAAACGGATCCAGGAATATCCTTAACCCTGTTTCAGTTATGTAGCCCCACTCCCCTGCGGAAGTACCATCTACAGGGCGGTCTGCGGAGAAGTCGATAACGCCTGAACCGCCTGCCATTGTTGTGGGGAAATTGTGCGCGTCGTCTACTTTAGGACCGCAGCGGCTAGACAAGGTGATCGCGTCGCCTCGCTTTTCCCGGGCGTCTATTGCGAACGGAGGGGCGCAGCCGATGATCGTCCCGTACTCTAGCTGCGGGTGGACCATGATCCAGACATGCGAGCCTGGCACGATACTAGAGAGAGAGCGTGCTCCCGTGAATGTGTTGGAAGCCTCGCTTAAAGCCGCACACCCTATTATTCCAATGGGTGGCTCAGCTTGAACCTTATAGAAGTGCATGGACCCAAGCGTATCCACAACAACACCTGTGACAATCTTTGTTGTTTGGTCTAGGCTTTGCGTGGTCATAGCCGCGCGGCTGAGCATGCCCGAATCTATCTTGTCATCGCCTGCTTCTGGCTTTTCTATTTGTTTATCACGAAGTTGCCGTGTAACGCGTTGAGCGCGTAACGGGTCTACCGCTCCTGCAATGAGGATTTTATCTGCCATATTGTGGCACCTTCCGGCGAGGTTATGGGCATAAAGCCCCAGTACCGGAGGCGTACCATAACGCCTCCAGTACCAGAATACCGTTTAACGAAGTATACGTTATGACTTAATTAAGAGTAAGACAAGGCTACAAACATTAACTGAACTTGTTCGTTAATGATCATATCTTGCGCTTGCACTGTAAAGCCCATAGACGTAATGACTGCGTTATGGATAGTAAAGCCAGCTTTCGCAAAATTAGAACTGGCACCGCTATCGCAACCAGCTTCTAACGAGAAGTTGATGGTGTTGTCTGCAGCTTTACAGACATCCCCGAACTTCTTGTAGAAACCAATCTGTAATGCTCGTGGACCAAAGACACGGCCTAACGTGGCTTGACCCTGTGTTCTCCCACCTACGTAGTAAGTGTTCTGAGAACCAATTTCAAATAAACGGGTAATTTGCTGCGAGTAGTTCACAGACAGGTTTTGTGTTAGTAAGCCAACACCCCCTGCTTGTAGATCTCCCCCACCAGCAAAAACAACTTTAGCGGAATCAGCTGAAAACGACCCTTTGAAGTCGTGTCCTCCGCGTGAAAATACATCAGTAGGCATAAGTAAAACCTCCATGTTTAAAGCACAAATTGCCAAGCCTGCGCCAGGTTGTCGGTATAAAAACCGGTAAAAGGTAGCCGCCTATTGAGACGGCTACCCGGCACCAAATAATGATAATTAAACTACCAAGTGAACTTCGATATTGTTCATCGGGTACGGGATCTCAAGTTCGAGTACAATCACGACACGATCTTTCAATAAGGCGTGCTGCCTTAATTGAGTGATCACGCCATCAATGAGCTGGCCTCCAAGCGTGTCCGTAAATCCGTTGGCTTTCAAGAAGTCAATTGACGCGGTTACCTCTACAGAGAGAATATCCAACGCAGACGGTGTAACATTGGAACGCCCAATGTACGGTGAAAGCCGGTTAAGGAACAAGTACGACATCGAGTCTACATTACGAACGACTTGCTCTTCTCTACGGTTCAAGTCAGTCGAATCCGTGGTCAGCGCATGTCGCGTAAGAATGTTGCCCTCGTCATCTTGGGTAACAATCCAAACGCCACTATTAGCCATAATGTTCAACTGATCCCCGTTAAAGAGGTCCCGTGAACGAGATGCATCGTCGAAGCCGGATATCTGGATGTTTGTCAGGCCCTGGTGCGGCACGACGCCACTCGAGAGACCCGCCAAAGCTGCGGCCAAGTAGAACCCGTCCGCCAACTCTCCGCCCTGGTTAATGTTATCCGGCCACACAGCGCGGACCCGACGATTACCCCAAGCACCTGCATTCAATGCAATTGCTGCGGCTAGCTCGTCTTTGTCCCGAGTATGGTGAATCTCAACCCGCTCAGCATCCGTAATCGTTCCGGTATGGGCTGTCGTAAGGATTAAAGAGTCATCGCCGAGAACGCTATCAACGACAAACTCAGTATAAGTCTCGTTGCCGTGCCCGTCTTCGTCGAAGAGATACCGAACGATATCCCCCGGCTCCGTACGGTTTGCTGCGCTGTCGAGGTCGACATTTGCACTGGTGACTACGAGCTTGGAGTACTGAGTTCCAGCAGTGGCCGGATCATCAATAAGCGTCGCCAAAACCACCGCACTATCAGATGAGGTAGTTGCGCCTGCAACTTCCACAACATCCGCAGCATCTGCAACAGTCCACATGACGCGCCATCGCCCGGCGGTTGCGCCAGACTGGCTGTTCACATGACCTTCAAACAAGTCCAGTACGGTCTTGTTGTGCGTCAAGGGAACTAAGCTATAGACATCGTCACGGCCAACGGCTAATGATAAAGCACTAGTCCAGTCAGCGACAACAGCAGGATTGGCGACAGCGGTGAATTTCACCCAGGTACCGTTAGAGTTGGACAACGCCTTGTAGACGCCCCACTTCAATGGATTGTCTGGGTCTAATGGCCCGTCCAGTCCATCAATGTCTGCAGTATCTTGCAAAGCCGCGATTGCGCCGACTTTAACCGACAACCACTCGCGATACTCAGAGTAAACGGTACCCTGCGTAACATCCAGCGCTACCAGAGCACCGCCACTGTCTACCCAGTCAGCATCATAAGCATCGATTGCGTTATTGATAGTGATCTGAGAAGCGGTTGTGGACCAGTTATCCACACCACCGGCACTAAGGCGATTAAACGGAACCTCAATGTCCTTCTTGATGGAAAGCCAGAGGTCCACATTAGCGGAAGCCGCAAGCGTGGCATTCATTGAATGCGCCATCTCCAGGATATTAAAGTCACCATCTGCCGCAGCAGTAGCTGCAAAGCGGAACTTATCACCCTTATACAAGCCAGTCCCGTGGTCGAACTGGATAGTAAGACCAAAGTTTCCAATTGAATACGGTGTCGCCGTTAACAACACCGTGCGCGGGCCCGAAGCATCAACACCGTTGGTAGTTGTCACCTGGATCTTAGCGTCAGTTCCGTATAAAGCACCTTCAACTACCTCAACAATGTAGGTAGTATCTTTCGTGCCGGTATACGTCCCAGCAGCCGTGCCGTTATTGGCCGTGGTAGCCACGGAGGTCGTCCAAGTGAAGACATCCCCAACTTCCAGGTCCTTGGTGACACCGGCTTCGGTAAACGCAATCTCGAGACCGCGAACCCCGAATTCTTTGTCCACGCCAGTAAGGGCGGGAACAAAGTTAAGGTGGTCGTCGTCACCGGAGCCAGAAACAATGTCCACAATAGCTGTGGAAAAGATCGTGCCCGACGACCCCTGGGTAACGGTAAGGGTGTACGTATCTGTTTGCACACCGGTCTCAAAGTCCTTATAGCCAGCCTCGTCGATCGCTAAGGTTGACGAGGTGACGTTACTACCTGCTGCTGGAGCAGCTGGCGTGGAGCCTACAGTAGAAACGTTGGCAGCATCTTCAACAGCGTCTGTCACAATAGACGCAGCAACCTGGGTTGCGAGAACATTCTTAACGTAGGTGTTAAGCGTTTCTCCCGCACCTTTTACTTTGACACGGTCCCCGGCCTTCACGTCGCGCAAAATCGCGGCCGTTCTGGCGTAGGAAGCACCGTTATCTTTAAAGTTAGTCGCGCTAGACGAAATGCGATTCGCATAACTAGCGACCGGCGCAACTGTCGCGGCACCTTCAAGCTCTGCATGGAACTGAAGATACGCATCGTCAATAAAGACTTTGACGTAACTAATGTCTATGACAGATCCCGAAGCCTTATCCGGCCAATTGTAAGCCGTAGATGAATCTTTATCGTAAGCTCCTAAGGAAATTTCAAGTTTTTCGGCTGCGTCTGCATAGCGATGAAGATCAGCGTGACCTCCAAAAATGCAGGCGCGCAAGGGATTCGTGAGCTCCGCGGGTATCAGGTTAAATTCCTGAAACACCAGAGCTTGTGGTAATACGTAAGCCATTTTACGCCTCCGTGATTGTTATTAGTTTAGGGTTCAAATGTTTGTAACACTACACGCTTGAGCTTAGGTGCGTGTGGTTTAATCGTCCACGCTTCCTCATGGGCATAATTAATCGTAATGGAGACAGCATAGTGCGTTACTGACTCCTCTAACCCACTCAATGGCCCGATCTCGGCTACGGCGAACCGATGTAGATCAAGCTCCCGGCGGATATATGAGGAAAAAGTCACTAGGTGCCTATAAACCTCAGCCGCCAACTTCTCGCACTCTGCGCCTGAACGAGCCAGACAAAATATAGTGTGAGAACCAGTCATAAACGTGGCATAGCGATCATACCCATCTACGGCAGTTTGCCCCATAAGTTGATCATTAATCCCATGCTTCTCTACTCTCCACCCATTGCGCTTAATAATAAGTGCGGGCCGGGCCCCTGCTTGATCTGGGGTCCATCGAGTAATGCTTTCAATCAGAATGCTGCTGTCAGCACCTGACGTCCAAAGGTAATCTTCGAGACTACGATCCTCTATTTGGTCTTTTTCAGCAAAGTGCTCCATGAGCAACTGCCTTAAAAATCCCGTCATCAGTAAAGGACGCATTCCTAGTGAACACAAGGAACTAGCGCGTTCTACTCTAACTTCAGGAGTTGTCGGCATCCTTGCCTCCACGAGGAATCAATAGTTTCGGGCTACCCATTTTATTTAGAGCCTGGTGACTGTGTCATCGGGCTCATCGTGCAAGGACACTGTGGACCTCATACGGATCGTCGGTAATAGTTTGGGAATTGTGTCAGTCTGCGCAGCCTTCTGTTTAGGGACCACAGGCTTATTAGGCCTACGATCTTGGTGTGGTATCTCCACATCCCAATCTTCAGGAATCCGCGGCATCTTAACACCTCGCCTTATCTATAATAATACTACGTTATAACAGTTATCCACAACCTATTTTAACTGATTACGACTTCATATACAGGATCATTAAATGCTGCGGGTCGTAATTCTACCTTAACAATGATCGGTACGCCTCTGATTTCTGCTACGTGCTGCACGGAATGCACAAAATAACGCTTGTCTGATGACGAATCCACCCAAACATCTTTTGTATTTAACTGTGGAAAAGCAACTGTGCGTCCTGTCACACGGACATCGTTGATCGTAGCCCGCGCTTGCCTGTCATTCGTAGTGTTATGTGTTTCGGGGGAGAGCTCCATAAACATGCTGACAGCTGTGTAATAGCCGCCTGCTTTACTCGTGCCCTTCCCTGTTGTACCAATAGTCTTAACCGTCTCGCCAGTTAACGGGTCAACAATCTTATGATCTACTATGGATGCTGTTTCCCGCCATTTGCGCTTTAGGAAATAACCATTCGGTGATGTTTTCTTGTCATGCCGTAACAACTCTTTGCGCACTACCGCCTTAGCTATTAACCAATCTCGTTTAGATAGTAACCCGTAGGTGGCAGCTACCTTTGAATAATATACATCCGCACCCGTTGTGAGCTTAACTCGATAATGTGTTGTGAGCCTTTTACCATATACCCTTTGGGTATCATCTACTGCGAAGAACGTATCTACGACTGCGGCACCAACGTCTGCCCAGTCGTCTGCGCCTGTAACACCTGTGTTACCTACCTGCAACTGAAATGTATGGGGCGTTGCATCTGTAAATGTCTTTTGCAGTTCCCACGATACACGAGATCCCCCTCCTACAAGGTGATCTACGCTTACACGGCTAAAGACTGCGCCTCTAGTGTTTGGCATCGGTTACCTGCCTCCGTAATTGTATGGGGACCCTGTCGTGCCGTAGCCTGCGCTTACATTCAACGAAACCTTCTTAGTACGCGCAAATTGCTCCCACTCCTGTTTCATCTGCGCGGCCTTCTGTTCATACTCGTTAGCTTTGTTCTTATCGTCGATCTGCATCCCGCCTGCGCTGTACTGCAACCTATTGCGCCTATAATGCTCGGCAGCGATGGAGAACAGGTTTGCGCATATCGCAATCAGCCAGTGATAGCGCCAAGGGAAGTTCTGCGATGAATATGTTCGGTTTAATGGCGGTAGGATTTCATTCCAAAAGCGGACAGGCAGGGTAATGGCTGCTGCTATCTCACTCATGTCAAAATCCACTGTATCCAGTAATTCGTTCTCCTGGGAGAAGTCTCGGAGGAACAAACGTATCTCAGCCATCGAAGGAGGGCCTACGGAGTCGTTTAACGAGCCAAACAGCCCTTCGTCGACTACGATCCACAATGTATTAGAGAACAGCATACGATCGCTGGCGTCCATTACAGCGAACTCTCCGATGTATATGCCTGGCGTGTTCTTAACTACGGCAGGAAGCTCACAACGTATTTCACCGTCTGCTGCTGTTGTAATTGTGCAATCCGCGGATACTACGTCTGCTGCGCTTGTAATTGTGACAGCGTCTTTAAACTTAGCCTTAACCGTTGTCGATGTATAATCGGCGTGGCTTAGGTCTACGGGGTTCCCGTCGTTATCGTGCAACGTGACATCTGCAAAAGCATACTGTCCGGACTTCGTAGCGATAACACGCCGTTTAAGGGGGACAGCGCCACCGCCGAAGTGGTCAACGCCGCCCTGGTCTGCGATATTGTTAAGGGCCATCCTTGGTCCTCCTTAGTGTTAGTAAAGGCGCGGTGATCCCGCTATTCTTCGTTTATCTTTAATGGCTACCATGTCTGTATATGAATATACCACGGGAAAGGGTATTTCCATATTGCTTGGCACCTCATCCCAATACCGCGCTAGGTGGAACTTCGCGTGGTAGTCTTTGATACCTATGGAGCTCGCTGCTTGGTTATCTTTAAAATACGCAAAAGAATTTGAATTCCAAAAACTCTTATACGTAGGTACTTGGAAAGCCCCTCGATCGTCGGTACTGGGGGTAGCTAAGGACAACCAACCACCGGGTGCCAGTTTATCCCATGCCACGTTTATCCACGCAAACGCCTCCTCTGCTGTTAGGTGTTGGAGAATATTTTCACCAACTATCCAACCTAGTGAATTATCCGATAAAGTACCTATGTCTGGATAGTGTAAAACACCGTCTTGTGGTTTACTTTTATGCGTAACAGTTACGCTTGGAAGGCCTGCGCGGCGAGCACCTTCTTGTATGATTTTGTGCGTGTACCCGTGGGCCAGCCGACCCTCTGTCGTCTGAATCTCCGCATTCAGCCCAACCACGCTACGGCTACCCTCCCACTGCCTATAGAGGTATAAGCATTTATCTATATGGTGAAAGTCAATTTTATCCAAGTAAGTTCGACTAACTAATTCGAAATCGTCGCATACGCGTAGCTCAGCATTGTGACCACCAACTTGTGCGTACGCTTCCTTACTCCATACGCGCACATGATTTGGCGCGGTAAATATTCGGTGAAGGGAGTCGGGCGTGACGTCAAACGACCGTGTTGCTAGGTAATCCGCGCCGTCAATGCGGACAGGGTAACTCTCCCATCCGCTAGTTTCGGTATACGTGATGGAAGAACCATCTTCTCTAAAAGATACGAAGTTTGAAAAGATAAAGCCTGCGCCTGTCTTCTTATACGCGGCTACAATCTCCCGTAAAGCGTCATTAGTTAGTATATCATCATGATCCAGCTCGACATATAACTGACCCTTGCAGTGGTGCGCTGCAAACTTTTTAAGCGCCCCGATCTTTGAGGTCTCGTCTTTCTCTAGCGGCGGGAAAAACTCTATGCGTACGCGCGGGTCTTTTCTCATCCTTGCGGGTATGCCCGCTAGTTTTAGCGTCCCGTTAGGTACTAGTACCCATTCCCAGTTATCGTAAAGTTGGCCGCACAAAGAATCATAACATTCTTGTAAGTGCTTACTCCCGTCAGTAGGTGTGAAGACGCTGACTAGCATCTCACCCTTGGGTCGCCGCACCGGGGCTTTTCGTTTAACTTTTTTAGTTGGTCGTTTAGCCGTCTTGGCTTTACGTTTAACTTTTTTAATTGGTTGTTTCGCCGTCTTGGCTTTACGTTTAGTCGTCTTCCTGACTACCTTCTTCTTCGGGGTAGCTGCCACGCTTCTCGCTCCTCAGTTAAAAAAACAGACTGACATACCTATAGTATACCAGTCTGCTTGAAAATTTAAGTACCGTAGATCACCTTTAACTAGACAGTATCAGTGTCGTAGGCGCCTGAATCAAGATCTGCGATAGCCAGTGTACCGGCGGTAGATAACGTGTACCTAACCGAATTATCAGTATCCTGGTGAATATGCAACGGATCTTTAACGATACGAAGTTTGTCATCATCGAGAGCGTTGTTTAAGGCTTTCTCTTTACGAGCGTTGCCCGCAACGAGTGACTTTAAATCACCGACAAATGAGTAATACTCGTTGTCGATTAATGAAACGCCGTGTGGCCCCAAAAAACCAAAGAATAGTGTACCGCCCGAGATATTTCGGACTTTAGTACGGATTGATGCTAGATCTGCCATAATTACTTACCTCCGATTGCTCGGTTAGTGGTTTTGGCGCTGTTGCTCAACCCAAATGTTGGCGGCAACGGCGTCTTGAAGGGTTAAAGCAGCTTCTTTCAGAATTGGATCATGCGACATCCGTTGGAGTTCCTCTTGAACACCTTGTGAGTGTTGTGGCTCTCCGTGGTTGGCGCGATCCAGTTCAGCAGACGCTGCGCTTAAAAACTCGTTTCGCTGTCCTGCGGACTTAGTGTGCTCTTGAGATTGGGCAACTCGTAGCTTGTCACTTAAATCTAACAACTGCTGAGCCTCCTTCTCGGTCTGAGGCACAATATCGTGGTCCGCGGCTAGCTTATTAAAAAATACCGGGCAACGTACAGTAGCATGCAGGGCCCCTTGGGCTTGCTCTACTGTCATTTCGGGTATTTGCTGGCCATTCGGCATAATAAGTATCTCCCAATTTTGTAACGAATAACAGGGTGCAGTGAGGCCCACTATTGGGCCTCACTACTTAGCCCATACTTATTACGTGAAGTTAGCGCGAGCAATACCACTGGTGTGACCAATAGTTCCGCCGCAAGTTTCGTAGGCGAAGAACTCAAGCATGTAAGCTTCTCGCTTGATATACATAGTTGTATCTTCAAGCAAGTAGTTCTTACCAATAAACTTGGGATCCGCGAACATGTAAATGCTGTCGTCGGCAACCAAATCTC
>Ga0302132_10000605_pt1 | contig 20545 bp, 23 predicted proteins | sample CB9_321_MG_FD_203113 | JGI IMG/M metagenome (GOLD analysis project Ga0302132, IMG submission 203113) | Marine microbial communities from Western Arctic Ocean, Canada - CB9_32.1 | ecosystem: Environmental > Aquatic > Marine > Oceanic | place: Canada: Western Arctic Ocean | collected 2017-09-19
GCTACATTTGGAGCGGCGGCATTCTTAGGACACTTAGGTGGACCTTGGGGTGATAACAGTTTCTATCAAAGAGCATTTGCAATTCGCAAACAATCTGTTTTTAAATCATTTATTATTGCGGCATTTATATTTGGTATCATTCCTATAATGATGGGACTACTTGGATACGTTGCGGCAGGCACAGGCATGGAGATACCTAGCAACATGGTAGGTACAACCAATGCGATTGTAATTGCAAACTTCTTACCCGCTTGGGCAAGTATATTCTTTGTGTTCTTAGTATTCGCAGGACTTGTTGCTATACTTGATTCACAATTTAGTTCAGTTGCTAATATGACTGGACATGATATCTACAACAAATACAAAACAAAAGTTGATGATAAGACTGTTATAAAATATGCAAGAATTGGAATGGTCATACTTGCCATAGCAGGATTCCTTATCACACAGATACCTGGTATCACTTTGTTATACATCTTTTTATTCTTTGCAACACTAAGAGCGGCAGTATGGTTGCCAAGTTTAATTGCTATTGTTAAACCTAAACTACTAACTGAACAAGGTATGTTCTATGGTATAAGCACGGCAGTGGTTATTGGTGTTCCTATGTTTGTATATGGTAAACTATATAAGTCATTACCGTACACACTATCAGGAACAGTGATTGCTATCTTTGGTTCTGCTGTGTTAGTATTAGCAATAAGCAAATGGAAACAAAACCAAAACTCTTAATAATAACAGGACCACAAGGTTCCGGTAATCATTTATTTGCAAAACTATTATCACTTCATCAAGATGTTGTAGGATGGCCTATGGCACTTAATGGATGGCAAGGGCATCATAACGAACCTTTTGCATCTGCTTGGGAAGATCCAACATTGTTAAAAGACTATACCTGGAATATTAATAAATCATATGTAACCAGTATTAGTTGTCCTTATTTTAAAAACAAAAAACCACAAACACCAAAATACAAAGAATTTATTACAGAAGCACAAAAGCATTGTGATGTAAAAGTTGCTATTATTGGACGAGAACAAACTATATTAGATTACCAGCAAAGCAGAATACGTAAAAGACATACTACACTACAAGCATTAGAACAATTTGAAAACCTATATTCATTATGTTTTACACACTACATATCATTTGAATTGTTTTTCTTATATGGACAAAATTATTTAAAATCGTTACAAACATTATTAAACTTTCCAATAGCATGGAATCATGATATTATAAACGATTATCAAAAAATGGATTCAAATAAAAAATATATTCTAAAAGTTAAAAAAGGTGACTTTGATGCAGAAGTCGAAAAGGCCGTGGACGAATCATGAAATCAAATTGGGAAGAACTAAAAACAAAAAGTGAGTATCATTTTAATAAATGGCACAAGGATACCGACTGTGTGCAACATCTAGGTCGTTTTACAAGTGGCTGGCAAACTGAACTACAAACAGTTATTAATGATGCTAAACCTTTGAACTGGAGTAATCGTAGAGAAGGGTCAGGAAGACCAGATGGTGATGTACAAGCAGAAGAAAACGATTTAATCGAAGCAGGTGCAGACCCTAAGATGACAATTTACAGAGGACTCAAAGACTTTACTAAATGTCCAGCACTACAAAGAATGACAGACTTTTTTGCATTAGACCCTGTTAAATCTAAACTACACATACAGTTTACAGGTGAAGTATTGAATATGCACATTGACAAACTATATGACTTAGATGCAGATCCTAAAAATGTTATAAGGATAATGATTATGCTACAAGATTGGGAACCAGGACAGTTCTTAATGTATGGTAATCAACAGTTTGATAGATGGAGAACAGGAGATATACACAAATTCGATTGGCAGAACATTCCACACGCAACAGCAAACGCAAGTAACAAACCCAGACCTATGTTAGTTGTAACTGGCGTTATGTCAGACACGACAAGAAAAATATTGTCAAAAAAAATTAAAAAGAAAATATGAACGAAACAGAATTAAAATATTTTAAAGACAATTGGAAACCTGATTATAGCAAATTTGAATATTCTGGGTGGGCATTACTAACACAAATTAGACCTGATGATGTTATTCTTGATATTGGTTGTGGATACAATCTATTTAAAGAACGCTTGGGAGAGATGATATATGGAATTGATCCTGCAAATGATAAAGCAGATAAAGTTGTATCTTGGGAAGATTATAAACTACATAAAGAGTTTAATGTATATTTTATATTAGGTAGTTTAAATTTTGGTACAGAAGAGAATGTAGAACAACAGTTAGCCAAATTAGCAAAGGTAACCAAAAAAGGAGATAGAATATACTGGAGACAAAATCCAGGCATAGGAGATCATCCATGGAAAGGTGTTGAAGAATTACAATTTTATCCTTGGACCATTGAAAAAAATTACGAGTGGGCAAAGAAATATGGCTTCACTGTAATGGATTGTAAACTAGATTCAGGTAATAGAATATACGCAGAATGGTTTAAAGGTAATGAGTATGAATACTTTGCTTTTAAGTCAAATGCTCCAGCTGGACCGGTAATTCCTTTATAAAATCATTAAATTGCAATAGACTTTTGCTATTACTATGTTATAATATTGCTTAAATACCAATATGCAGAAAAAAATACGAAGCTTATTAGATGAATTAACCGACGTTTCCTTTACTAAAGATAAGGAAAATGTGGTAGAAAGCAGAGCATCTCACATCATTGACTCTGCTATACGCCTTATGTCGTATGTTAAGGAAAACTTTGACCCTGAAACTGCATATAAATTAGAAAAACGATTTCATAGTTCTATTAAAAATATGGACCGTAATAAATTCACTAAAAGTGTTGCTCGTATAAAAGAAAACAAACACATCAAAGACAACGTACTTAAAATCAAAGACGGTGAATATAAAGAGGACTAATCATGTTAATAGAAGATGTCCTATTAGAATTTAAAAGGACCCATTTAGAACATATAGAAGATCTTGTTATTACAGATGGTTATAATGGCGGCAAGACTGTAATAGATTATTTCCGTGGACTATTAGTAACATTACAAGGTACCTCATCAGAAGCTATGTCTGTCTCAGTTAAATGGGATGGTGCTCCTGCTTTGGTATGTGGCATACATCCTGAAACAGGAAAATTCTTTGTTGCAACTAAATCAGCATTTGCTCAAAAGTCTAAAGTAAATTACACTAAAAAAGATATAGCAAACAATCATGGTACGGAAGAGTTAGGACAGAAACTTTTAAAATGTCTTGTACACTTAAGAAAATTAAACATACAAGGAGTAGTACAAGGAGACTTATTGTTTACTGACGATGACATTGTAAGAAAAAACTTTAATAATGTTCCACACATTACATTTACTCCTAACACAATTACGTATGCTGTACCTGAAGACTCAGACATAGGACGACAAATTGATGCCGCTAAAGTAGGAATTATATTTCATACAACATACAACGGCGAAACACTTGCAGACATGACAGCATCGGGTGGAGCAGATATACAATCATTTACAGCATCTCCAAATGTATTTTTTGACAATGCAACTTACAAAGATGTATCAGGCTCTGCTAAATTTACAGCAGATGAAACAAAACAATTCATGTCTGGTATTGAAAAACTTGAAGGACTTCTTCAAAATGTACCAAGGAACTTATCAGACCAATTAGGACAAAATAATGACTTTGTACAATTTTTCCAAATGTATATTAATGCAATGGTTAAAGAAGGACAACTACCAACTAACGTAAATCAATTCTTGCAAGGTTTCAAAAAGTTTTATCTAGCTAGAATGCAACAACAAATTGCAGGATTAAAAGCACAAAAGGCTCTAGCATTAAGACAAGACAAGATGAAGCAGATGCCCATATTCATGGCTAGAGTTCAACGACCATTACAAGCGATGTTAACATTTTATAAGTCAGTTCAATTACTAAAAGGATTTGTACTTAAGAAAATGAATCAAGCTATGAGTATTGGTTCTTTTGCACAAACAGATAACGGATTAGAAGTTACTGATCCAGAAGGATTTGTTGCTGTTGACAAGACTGGTAATGCTGTTAAACTTGTAGATAGATTAGGCTTCTCAAGAAGAAACTTGTCCGTTATCAAAAAATTCGGTAAAGCTAATTAACGTTTTATTAATTTGCTCACTTAACTTTTCTTTATTAAAAAGTGTATCATAGTTATGTTGTCTCAATGCAATTGTTTGACGATATATGTCTTGCCAATCAACTGTTCTTAAATGCTTACACAAAGAAACAATAGCATCTATTTTTTTATTTCTATCACATTCTAAATCATACGACTCATCAAAATAAGAACCAAAGGTTTTAAAACCTATCTCTCTTAATTTTTGTAGATATAAATGATTTCCATGAACTACAAATACTTGCTGAGCAATAATAGGTTTCCATATTTTCTCAGTCATGAATACATCTGTATCATTATCATTAGTTTCAGGAACTATTGAACAAACTGTATCAACATATGGTTGTTCATATATGTCTTGATCCATACCATAGTGTGGATAATTCTGTGCCCACGGTAGTTCGTACTCGGGTGGTAACTTTCTAGTTGGCCAATTAGTGTATAAACTATTTGATAATACATTTTCTTTTAATAATTTATTATATAATATAACTCTGTGGTCTCTTGGTTGCTTATTCAAATACAAAAAATCATATTTTTTATACCAGTAACTACCAAAATGATCATGAGTGAATTTGAACTTATGATTTAAATGTTTATCATACATATACCACCAGAACCAACTAACACCACCTGTCCATTCAAATGTCTCAACTCCTTCTACCTTTCCTGGTACTAGCCGTCTGCTTTTTCCAGTATATCCAAATCCCTTTTCTTGTATATTCTCAGAAGACTCCCACGGCGTTGCCAATATAAATTTAAATCCTTGACTATGTAATAGCTTAACTCTTCTGTTTAACTCTGTCCAATATTCTTCATTATCAATTACTCTATCATTGTGTATCCTTCGATCAATTAAAGCAAACCGTCTATCATATGAATCTAAATCATAATTGTGTAGAGTATAATACTCTCCTGTATAATCTATTTTTTGATTTGGTAAAGTATGTGTCCTCAAAAACTGCTCATACGTATGGTGAGCACCTGTTTTCATTAAATCAGTTAAGAAGAAATTACGTTGCATATAGCTATAAATATGTGTATGATAACACCCTTTTTACAGTATGTAGCTGAAGGTCGAGTCGTACGAAGACAAAGTGACCTACAACGATACACATTTCAAGAGATTTGTGAGAAAATCTATCTAAGTTTTTTAACACTAGCATTACTAAAAAACTTTGGAACAACAAAAAAATTTGCTAAAAGCTATACAGCTCAAACTTTAACATATGGCACCTTTGATAGAGTGCGAACAACTGCTAATGACCTTCATAATATGTTGGCCGTAATTGCAGGTGATCCTAGTATTACTATTAAACTAGCTAATAAAAACATAGCTGGAGCATTAAGACAAAGACTAAATGTACCTGTATTAGCAATAAAAAAATATTTACGAACACTTGACAATGATTATGCATTTCTATCAAAATTAGAATCATCTTTAGGAATATCAAATTCAGATTATAAAAATTTAAGAAGAGCAATATCCGATTTTATTAATTTAGATTCTAGTAGAAAAAAAATGACCACTACTAGACTACTTCAAGCCTTACGAGCAAAACTACCTGGAACTGACTTACAAAAGCAAACACAAATATTTGCTGACAAGTTTGATTTAGAGCTAGATGCTGTTGTTGATGCTGAACTTACGGTACCAGGAGTAAAAATGGGACCTGAGGAAATGAATGCTTACAGAGTATTAGTTGGTGCACAAAACGTAAGACGAGCAAAAATGGCCGCTGATTTGGCAAAACAAGGAAAATCAATACCAGGTCCAATTGTGGCGGCATACGCACCAATTATAAACATGATTGATGATATCGCTAAAGGTGGATATACTTTCATAAGACTGTTACAAACTATACACACAAGAGCTAAAAAAATTAACAGAAGATAATGTCCTTTACCAACAATAATTTTTGGGTGCTATATGGACAGCACACTGAACCTACCTTATTAGAAAACGAACGAACACAACAAGAACATAGAACTTCAGCATTAAGGTATGTTAAACGTTGGAACAACTGTATAGACATTGGCAGTAATGTTGGTATGTGGACTCGTGAACTTGCACAAAAGTTTAAACAAGTATATTGTTTTGAACCCAATCCTAATTTTATAGAATGCTTTAATAAAAATATAACAGAAAACAATGTAGAACTTTTTCAATATGGATTATCCGATATGGAACATACTGCATCACAAGAAAAACAATCAACAATGTTAAACGAAAAACAAGGTAATGTTATGTGCAAAACCCTTGATAGTTTTAATTTAAAAAACATAGACTTTATTAAAATTGATGTAGATGGATTTGAATATAAAGTTTTATGTGGAGCAATTGAAACAATTAAAAACTCTTCTCCAGTTATTAACATTGAAATGAAGGCTGATAAACGAATAGATATTGTAAGACGTTGCAGAAAAGTTTTAGGAAAAATAGGCTACAAGCACGTAAAACGCACCAGACACGATGAAATATGGCTAAAAAAGTAATATAACTACTAAATTTACCAAACCATTTACTAAATAGAAGCAACTTGACATCGGAGCGATGTCATAGTCATTAAATCAGATAATAAGGAGGATTTAAAATGGCAGGACAAACAAAAGTAAACCCAGCGGCGACAACTGTACCAGCGAATACTGTAGGTAAAGATCTACAATTTTTCACTGTTGATTACATAACGGCAGTAAACGGTTCAGCTGGACCATCTGGTGCTCAACAAGCAGTATACAATACAATTCAAACGACTTGTAATATATTAGCGGCAGGACCACTAGGTAACTCTAACACTGAACAAACTTTCATGGTTGAAGGTAGTGACGTGGTAGTAGTAGCTACACTACAAGCTCTTATCAGAACATTAGGAACAGTTGATTCAATCGACCTTTCTGGAAACACGGTAACAGCAAAAACTTTAGTAATAGCTGTATAATAACAACTAGATACGAGTTTTTAGCAAAACATTTAAAAGGGCGGGCATTTATTTGTTCGTCCTTTTTCATATATAACTACTAAATTTACCAAACCATTTACTAAATAGAAGCAACTTGACTCCGGAGCGGAGTTGTAGTCATTAAATCAGATAACAAGGAGGATTTAAAATGGCAGGACAAACGATACCAGCAGGATCTAGAATAGGACACGCACACGCAACCCTATACAATACTGGAAACTTAGGTTTTTTCGTAATCAATGGAGACGGTAGTGGAACAACATTAGCAGGCAAAGGTGGACAAGGTTCATCTTTAGAAGCATTGGCGAGAACCATAAATGTTTTAGCATTTGATTCAGAAGGAACTGGTGGACTAGTTAACATAGTTGTTGACAATTCACAATGGGACGCGGCTTCTTTACAAGCTACTATCAGAGCAATAGGAACAGTTGATTCTTATAACTTTGCGGCGGCAACAGTAACAGCAGGCGGACAATTTATAGTATCAGCGTAATTACGCAAGTACTAATTAGAGAGGGCGGGCATTTATTTGTTCGTCCTTTTTTCTTTAAGTAAATATCATAAACTCAAATGTATACATTTACAGTTCACACTCTAATAGACATAACTGAGAATGGCGTATTAAAAGGCGACTTTCCATTTAAAACAAAAGCCAACGAATTAGTACACGATAAACAATCGTTATTCATAGCTCGTAATCAAAATTCAAATTTTGCAACTCTAATACAAGTACTTCAAATGAGAGGTAATATTACCTGGGAAAATGCACCTGAAAAAACACACGATCTTACAGCCAATACAAAATTTGGTAAAACATATGAAAGTAAACATATGATTTGGAAATTTACTTTCCAAGTTGAACAACAAGAAGTTTATGGTGATACATCTACAAAAAATGTTGGACACCTTTTAGAAGATTTCAACTTAATTCCAATACTAACATTCTGTAAAGAAACTGCTACATTTCCTACCAATACGTTCATAACGCAAGATGAAGAAACGATAAACACGTACTTTACCTATGAAGGTTTTCAAAATAAATAAACATGATTAAGGCATACACAGGCAAACATAGGCAGTTAAGGCATGATACAGGCAGAGTACTTGATACTAAAGAAACATCTGGACGATGTAAAACGAGAATTAAAATATATGCCAACTGAGTTAGAAAAACAAAACCTAGAAGCACACGTGGACTTATGTAGCGAACGATACAAAGGTCTACATGATAGACTATCTAATATCGAGCTTCGTTTAAGTAAAATTGGCGAAGACATGAAAACAAATCACAAATCCAATTCCAAAACAGTTATAGCCGCGGCAGGTACGGTTATAGCAGGACTACTTTCAACTATGGTAGTTCTTTTAATGAAAATGCCTGGTTAATATTACCACAACAAATAACAAATGTATATAAAAATAGCATCGCGAGCACGAGTCTACGTTACCGTGGAACAAGTAAATTTTATTAACAAATATAGTCAACGCGAATCATTTCGCAATACAGATTTAGAAGCCACAGAAATTAATACTGCTAAAATACTTGCAGACAAAAGTGTTTTAGTTCGTAAAAAACTTGACGATGGCGTACAGTATGCTTTAAATAGATATATAAAATTTGTAGATGAATCTAAAAAATAAACCAGAACTGGTAAAACAAATAGAGGCTTATGGACTCAAGAAGAAACTTGCGGTCCTGGCACAAAAAGATGAAAAACGTAGACCATTTCGTCATTTACCAAAACAATTTGCAAAAGGAATCTTAATAGGTAATATAGCAATTGTACCTAAAAAACATACAGGTACTCGTTATGTATATGTTATTGCTGATATGGTGTCAGCACAAATTTTATATAACGATATTAACTTAAAACAAACAGCAATTCTAGTAGCTCATAACATAGCTGATGGGAACGATGAACCTAGCAACATATTAGAGTTAGATATACATTTTGCATCACAATTATTCAACATCACTAATGCTAAACGAATGATGAAAGAAGCCCGTAAAGAAGGCGACGAAGCACAAGTAGAGGTATATCAATTCAAATTAACATCTGCCCACGATCTAGCGGACGAATACAAGGCTAGAATACAGCACATTTTCCAATCTACCTTTTCAACTTAATGTATAAATACTAGGAATGCAAAGCATAGAACTAACTAGACCCATTACAACTGAATCTTTATTAAAAGAATTTGAATCACGATTCAATCAAACTATAGATTTAAGCAAATTTACTAGAGAAGATCTAGAAGATACCGCAAATAAAATTAGAACTAAAATTCACGAGATTACAAAAAACGAACATTTTGGACAAGAATTAAAAAATCATGATTATCAAAAAAGCCAAAGTATGTTAGATATTGTTAATCAAAAAATTAGAGAATACACACAAAATAATATGGGAGGTGCACCTAATCCGATACTAGACAAAGCAACAGCACCAATCAAAGATAAACTTTCAAAAGGCACAGCATTAACCCCAGATGAAAGACAAGCGGCTTCAAAACTTATGGCAAATAAAGATGTTAAAGAAGGCGTAGAAGAACAATCAGAATTAATATTAGCGGCTAAGGACATGATGGACAAAGTTACAGGTTTCTTAGAAGATTTAGCAACAATGAAAACAGAAAGTATGTTAGAACTTGCAGACAGAATCAGAGACGAAATGGGTGCTGAGAAATCAGATGCTTTCTTACAAAAAGTTCAACCAGCGATTGAACAAGCAGAAGCAACACTAGGAACAACAAGACAAGAACTTGACAACGGTGTTAGAATACTTACAGGCGAAGAAGTTGCATCAACAGACACAATGGGTGCTGACGACACAATGAATACTGAACCTGAAATGGATGTTGATTTAGATGCACCATTAGATTCAGAAACAGATGAGTTTGGTGCCAGCGATGCAGAAGCAGGTGGAACAGAACCTGAAGGCCGAGAACAAAGAGAGTCCAAAGAAGTATTCGAACAATCCAACAGAATATATTCCAAACTAGCAGGGAAGTAATTCCATGCGATTTACAGAATTCAACGAATCCAAAGCATCAGAACTTGAGTCAGCTCTAGTTAATACACTATCAAATTTAAGAGGTGAGGCCGATGACAGACATCAGGCTTCTGAAATTAGTTTTACTGCTGTAGATCAAATCATGAACAACACAGGACATCCTACTTTCAGTTATGACTTATTCAAACATCTATACGATTCTGGTGATACACTTAAAAATATTGTGAAAGATTTTGATCAAGAAAAAATAGTTCTTAAAACCGAAAAGGACGCAGAAACAGATCCAGAAATGGATTTTGACAATCAAGGTTCTACTGACAAAGTCAAACAAATGGCCAAGTCAGCAATGAATAGAAGAAAATAATTTAAAAAGCCGGATCAATAGGACTTATAACATTTTGAGTATAATTTATTGATTTCCTACAAGTATTAAAACAAGTATGAAGTCTTTTATCTGATCCTTTATAGATTCCTTCTTGCAGTGATTTAAAAAATGGACCATTAAATATTTCTTCGAGACTAGTTTTATTCAAATTAACTTTATCTAAGTCATCAATAAGCACTTTGGCTTCATGCCGATCTATATCTCCTAACATACAACACGGTTGTACTTGTCCGTTTGCCCTTAAATATATTTCATGTCTTCCTTGATAATGAGCCGAACAAAGTATTTCCGATTTATAATTAAATGTCTCTGGTTTATGTCTATGCTGTGTTTGATCTTGCGATCCAAACGGTGCAATAGCAGGATCGTCTGCTCCATAGACAGTAGAAGGAGCACTTTCAGGCTCCTCAATATAATAGTCATCTACTTTTATTGCCATTCTTCCATTAGGACGTCTTATATCTGATTCAGATGACCATCTGTTTGAAAATCTTTTAGTAAAACGTTTAAATCCTAATTTTTTAGATAATGCTTTTGCTTCTTCTATTTGATGTTCATTGTGTTTAAAAATTAGCATACCCCATTCTGCTTCGCCTCCATTACTAATAAATGCTTGAACATTTTCCATTAGTTTATCCCAATTAACTTTCCTACGATACAAATGATTTGTATCTTTTAATCCATCAATAGCAAATGTTATTCGTAGTCTCATTTTCCCTAAACTTCTCCAAAATTCTGTATTCCTTGCTCCGCCATTTGTATTAAGATATATAAGACAATTCTTTCCATGTTCTTTTATATACTCGTATATCTGTACAGCTTCAGGATTCATTTGAAAATCTCCATAAGTTCCGCATGATCCAAACAGTTTTAACTGAGATACAATTTTAGGTCCTAATCCGTTTTTTATTACTCCTAATGATGTATGTACTGAATTAACTCTATCTTTTCTTAATTTTAATTCATTCCATGTAAATCTTGCACATCTAGGACACGCGGCATTACACCAATTAGTCATTTCCGCATTTATGACATTAAGATTATCAGCTGTTATGTAACTCATACGTTTTCTAACCACTCCGCTATTTGAGGGAATACTTTCGTATAATCTGTACCTCGTCTACGATCTAATTCTTTAAGATATATTTTGAATTGCCTTTGTCTTAAAGGGTTTGGTTCTCTATTTTCAAATTCAGTTATATTACCTTCCATAAATTTTTTATGACTTACTTTTACTGAATCTGGAAGACCATTAGTATTGGTATCAAATAAGTCTACTGCTTCTTTCAATCCAATATCGTTTATCTTCCTACCAAATATTCCTGGATACAAATATGGCTTGAGTCCGCTTTCATGCAGTCCTGCTTTCATCATTGACCAATATACAGGTCTAATTTTTGACCATTCATTTATTTTTTTAACCATTTCAGGCATACCTGGAACTGCTGTAACTGTTAACGCTGAATTTATATTTTGTAATATTTCAGTTTCATTTAATATATATTCAAAATTCTTTTGAAAAACTTTTAAATCTAATCCAGATCTAACATACTCTCCTGCAGGTCCCCATGCATCACAAGATCCTACAATTTGTAATTTGTCTAGTCTTCCTTCTAAGACTAACTTGTTTAATCGTGTTACCCACTTTTTAACCCTGTCATGATCTACATTTAAATTACTAAAAAGATATAACGTAAGATCAGGAAGGGATCGTTTCTCAAGAAACTCTATCATTCTAAAAGTTTCTTTTTGTAAAAATGGTTCACCTCCTAGTATTCCGAGTTTATGTAATTTGTGTATATTATTTTCAAACCAAACAAATAACTTATCTGTGTCGCTATCAATATGAGGATTTTCAACAAAATATTTAGAATCTATTTTAACATCTTCTTTACTAAATCGACCAAACCTTTTTTCTTCTTGCCATATTTGAGAACTAAATGCCGCTTTACAATATATACATTTTTGATTGCAAGTATTTCCCCAATATATTTCTAATTGTCGTGGTGTTACGTTTACTGCTTCTAAATTACTATCTAATTCAGGAGGTGCGGTTGTACCTTCCATATTTAAATGAATTGTCCTATCACTTTCACCTCCAGCCTCTTCAAGATGTCTACAATGTTCACAACCATTTCCAGGCCAAATACCATCTAACATTTTTTGTCTATCTTTTAATTTATTAGAAATATTATGAAATTCTAACTGTGTTCCTGAACGATCGTATTCTCCAAATCCTGCTCTATGACAAGATGCAGTTTTTCCGTCTGTCAAATAAACAGTCGAATAGTTCCACTTCAATTGGCATGGTATCCCTTTTTTAATAGGAAACGGCTTTGGTGGTTGCTTTGATATACCCATTTGTATATAATTATACATATGCAATCAGGTAGTTTTAAAAAAACGTACTGTGGACACGTATGGCGTCACCAATATGTTCATATGTCAGGTAACGTTAGATTGTGTTGTATTACAAAAGAAAATATCTCAAACAACAATGGACAACAATTTCATGTCCAAAACGATTCGCTTGAAGACATATGGAATAGTGACTATGTGAAACAAGCAAGACTAAAAATGATTAATGGTGAACCTCTTGAACAATGTACCAGATGTTATGAACACGAAAAACGTGGTATTATGTCATATCGTGATCAAGGACTTGAAAATGGAACTAGAGAAAAAAATATTGCACGTACTAATGCCGATGGCTCTTTAAATTATATGCCTTCTAGTATGGAATTACATTTTGGAAATATGTGTAATTTAAAATGCAAGATGTGTGGACAAAACTATTCAAATCAAATAGGCAAAGAACTTTTAGAAATTGGAGAAACAGATAAAGAATTTTTAAGTTGGGTGTACAAACAAAGTGGTAATGTAAACATCTGGACTGACAATTTATCAATTGAATACGATTGGTTTAAAAATATTGAAACCAAAAATAAATTAATAAAATTTGTAAGTGATTACACAACAGATCTTAATATAATTGGTGGCGAACCAACTGTTATTCCCGAATTTTATGAGCTACTAGAATACTGCGACAAGCACAACACATTAAAAGATAAAACACTTCTAATCACAACAAATGTTACAAATGTTAATCCTAAAATGACAAAATGGTTACCAAAGTTAAAAGAGTGGACGGTTTGGGCAAGTATTGATGGACTAGGAAGTCGTACTGAATATATTAGATATCCAAGTAATTTTGACAAAATAATTGAAAACTTAAACTTCTATAAAAAACTTATTAAAGAACATAGCAATGGACGAATTACATTTTGTCCTGCTATACAACTGCTTAATATTGATCAACTAGATGAAATACTAAAATGGTTTATAGACTTTGCTGATGGAGACTTTGTTGGAGATGGAGGCAAAGACACCTTTAGTGTGGCATGGACCGCTCAAGTTTGGTATCCAAAAATATGTAACTATGATATTGCACCTACTAACTATAAAAATAAAGTAGCAGACAAGTTATCTAAGTCAATTGATTTTTTTAAAAAATATGAACTAATAAAAGGGTTCTATGAAAATCAAATAAAAAATTTAAGACAAGAACATTTATCTGCACAGGAGAAAAAATCTTTACAACAAAGTTTTATTAGATATAATGACACGCAAGATAAACACCGAAATAAAACTAATTGGAGACAATTGCTACCTTATCTTGAAGAAACATTATTAGATTCTTTAAAGTAGTATGACCGAAATACAGTTAAAATTTAAATCATTACCAACATTAATAATAAACATTAATGATAGTAAAACATCAACTTTATTTTTAAAACTTTTAGAAAAAAATATAAAGAAGCAACCTCCAATTTTCAGAGATAATGCAGGATATACGAAAGCATACTTAAAAAAACTAGCTTACCAATTAAAAGAAGACTTAGGATGGGATTGGATGAGTAATGACTATACAATTGACGATACAACTAGAATGCATAAAGAAATAGAAAATATGCTAAACAAAGAAGAAAGTTTTGCTAATGTTCCAGAAAAATTTCATAATACAATTCATGAAGCACATTTCTGCATCCATGCAGTAGAATGGTACAATCCTAAACTTCCACATGGAACTTTTCTACAAACAGAATGGTTTAATGATGATTACGAAGACTTACCTAACGATGCAAACTTTACATCTCAACCCAGATTTGGTGATATAATTTTACAAAATCCTTACGTTGGACATCCTCCTTTACAATGTTGGGAGCAAAACGATTACAAAGATATTATGAGAACTTGTCAATTTCATGATAGAATTAAACCTGGATTAAAAATAAATTTAAATAAAGCTTCAGCTGAACCATTTCCACTAGAAGAATATAAGAACTGGTGGACTACTAACGCACCTAATTTTGTAAAGGAACATTCATTGGAGAAAATATTAAAATTTACAGGATTTCCATGTATAGGTGAAGTTAGCAATTTATTAGACTTGAAATTAATACTAAAAGAAAGTACACTAATATTTGAATCAATTAATATAAAAAAATGAAAATAACACAAAACATACTTGAAAGCAAAGGCATTCCTTATATACAAAAATACCCATATAGTAGTCTTACCAGAACTACAAAAAATGGCAAAAGACATTACACAACTCCAAATGGCACTTTAACTAAAAATGTTCCTTCAGTAACAACTGTATTGTCAGCAACTAAAGATATGACACATTTACACGCATGGCGAAAAAGAGTTGGTGAAGCAAAAGCACAACAAATTGTAACAGAGTCGGCTAACATAGGAACAGTGATGCACGGCTCATTAGAAAAACACGTAAAAGGTATTGAAAGAAAACCTGGTTCTAATCTTATACATCAAAAAGCACACGCAATGGCAAATGTTATTATTGATAATGGGTTGAAAGATGTGTCGGAAATTTGGGGATCAGAGGTATCACTGTACTATGAAGAACTTTACGCAGGAACAACTGACTTGGTTGGTGTATATAAAGGTGAGCCTGCTATAATGGATTTCAAACAATCACGTAGATTAAAGAAAAAAGAATGGGTAGACGATTACTACCTTCAGTTAGTTGCTTATGCAGAAGCACATAATAAACAATACGACACACAAATCAAAGGTGGACGTATGTTTATATGCACACAGAATAACGAATTTCAAACATTTGAAATAGACAATTATGACTATTGGGTAGGACAATGGTACAACAAATTAGAACAATACTACAAGGCAATCCTTTAATAAATACTTACAATTATGCCAATAGTACAAATTAGTCGAATACAACATAGAAGAGGTAAAGCTACTAGTCTTCCGCAATTAGCGGCAGGAGAATTAGGTTGGTCTGTTGACGATCAAAGATTATACATAGGAAACGGTACTGTGGCAGATGGTGCTCCAGCAGTAGGTAATACAGAAATTATAACTTCTGGCAGTTCAGGATTTACAACTGCACTAGGTTATGTGTATAAAGGTTATCTTGGAGATTTAACTCCAATTGTAACAGGTACGTCTGGAGACGTTAGTAGAACATTACAACAAACATTAGACGACCATGTTTCGGTTAAGGCATTTGGTGCTGTAGGAGATGGCTCAACAGCAGACGTTGTAGCTATACAAAGAGCACTTGACGAATTATACTCAGACACAGATCAAAATGACGTACGATCAAGAAGAATTTTATTTTTTCCAGCAGGACAATATAACATAGCAACTTCAATAACTATTCCACCTTACGCACATTTAGTAGGCGAAGGTCCAGGAAAAACAATTTTATATCAATCAGGTGGTAATGCACCAGTTGCCGTAACAGAAGATGACGATGGACAAACGTTTGGAAACATTGGAGACAGTTCTGCAACTACACCTACACAAATTCAAATTGAAGGAATTTGTTTTGTAAATGGTGAAGCATACGGTGGTGTATCTATTGACAATTCTACACACGTATATTTTAAAGACTGTAAGTTTCAAGGAACATATGTATCAGGCGGTGCAGATGCATCAAATTCAAAAGGTGTAACAGTTAGATCAACAACTGCTCTACCTTGTTCAAACATAGTATTCAATCAATGTCAATTTACCAAATTTGCAAGACTAGTAGATATGTCTTATGATGTAACAAATGTTAGATTTCTTAATTGTGATTTTACAACTTCTTATTATGGAGCGATGTTAGGTGAAACAATGGATGGCTCTACAAATGGATTAACTAAAGGACCAAGAGGTATTCAATTTAGTTCTTCTAGTTGGAGTACAATTGGACAACAAGCAATTTATGTTAAACCGGCGGCAGGAGCAGACGCAGGTACAGGACCAAGAAACGTTGTTTCACATGGTAATTGGTATTCATCAACTGTAGGAAATAATTTTGAAGGTGTTAATTCAATACGTGAGGTTCCAGTTTTACAATTTGACAATGATGAATGTTCTTCAGTATTAGATTTTTTTGAAAGAACAGATTTAAGAGCAACAACTTTAAATTCAGCTCCTCAAATTCAAGGTATAGGTTTACAAACAGATATAATAAAACAAGCTACACTGGCAGACAACACATCGGGGGCCACCACAACCGGAATACGTTTGCCATCATTAAGTGGAAAATCGGTTATTATAAATTATAAAATAGAAAGAGGTAGTACATTTAGAGTAGGACAATTAATTGTAAATTCGTCAACTACTGCTGTATCATATGATGATACTTACAATGAAAGTAATAGCGATGTAGGAGTTGTCTTATCAGCTGTAATGGATAATTTAGATTCTACAGTAGGGAATGAAACTGTTATTATTAAGTTTACAACTAGTAATACAGGTGCAGATGCTACAATGGATTACCAGTTAACACATTTCGCATAATAATCATTTTAAATTTCATAGACAAAATTTTTTTTCATCTATATAATAGTATATAATAAAAGAGCAAAACGATGGAACGATTATTTCCGTATGGTAGGGTAAGAAAAATATAAAAAAATCATAATTGACATGATAAAACAAAGTACGATAAATACGCATATAAAATCCTTAACAAAAAAAGAAAAAAAAGTAAAAAAAACATACACTATGACAACAGCCAGCACAATGAACATTTCAATCACCAAACGTGATGGCAGGAAAGAACCGTTAGACGTAAACAAAATTCATTTCGTAGTAGAAGAAGCTTGTGAAAACCTTCCAGGCATATCGGCATCACAAATAGAAATGAATGCTAACATACAATTTTATGATGGCATGACTACAAAAGATATTCAAAACGTTTTAGTACGTTCAGCAAATGATTTAATAACACTTGACGCTCCAAATTACCAATACGCCGCGGCAAGATTACTTTTATATGGTGTAAGAAAAGAAGCACACGGACAATATGAATATACACCTTTATTAAAATTAATCTTAAGAAATGTTAGAAATGGTGTGTATGATAAAGAAATTGTAGAAAAATATTCTAAAACAGAAATTAAAAAATTAAACTCTTGGATACGAAGAGAAAGAGATTTAAAATTTACATACGCAGGACTAAGACAAGTAGTAGACAAATATCTTGTGCAGGACAGAAGTTCTGAAGAACTATACGAAACACCACAAGATATGTATATGATGATATCCGCAACATTATTTGCTAACTATCCAGAAAAAACAAGACTATCTTATGTTAAAAAATATTACGACGCAATCTCATTACACAAAATTAATATTCCAACTCCAGTTATGGCAGGAGTAAGAACACCAGTAAGACAATTTGCAAGTTGTGTCTTAGTTGACATCGACGACACACTCCCTTCAATATTCTCAGGCGATATGGCTATTGGATTATACGTTGCCAGAAGAGCAGGTATAGGAATCAATGCAGGACGTATTAGAGGAATTAATTCTAAAATAAGAGGTGGTGAGGTTCAACACACAGGAGTAATTCCGTTTCTAAAAAAATTCGAATCAACTGTAAGATGTTGCACACAAAATGGTGTACGTGGCGGAAATGCAACTGTCCACTTTCCAATTTGGCATCCTGAAATAGAAGACATATTAGTATTAAAAAATAACAAAGGTACAGAAGACAACAGAGTAAGACGAATGGATTACTCAATACAAATTTCTAAATTGTTTTATGAAAGATTTATTAATGACAAAGAGATTACTTTAATAAGTCCTCACAATGCACCGGGACTATACGATGCATTTGGTACAGAAGAATTTGATGACTTATATGAAAAATATGAGGAAGATAACTCTATTGATAAGAAAAAAATTAAAGCACAAGATTTATTTTTTGATTTACTAAAAGAAAGAGCAGAGACAGGTAGAATTTATATAATGAATATTGATCACTGCAATACTCACTCAAGTTTTAAAGACAAAATATCAATGTCAAATTTATGTCAAGAAATTACATTACCTACAAAACCTATACAACATATAGATGATGAAAAAGGAGAAATTGCTTTATGTATTCTTTCTGCAATTAATGTTGGTAACTTAAATGATGTAAGTGAATTAGAAACCTTATGCGATATGTCTGTAAGAGCATTAGACCAAATTATTGACTATCAAAGATATCCAGTTAAGGCGGCAGAGATCAGTACTAAAGCAAGACGTTCTTTAGGTATTGGTTACATTGGTCTAGCACACTATCTAGCAAAAAATAGTGTAAAATATTCTGATGCAAAGGCTTGGGATTTAGTCGACAGACTCTCTGAAGCATTTCAATATTATCTATTAAGAGCATCATGTAACCTTGCAGAAGAAAAAGGCAAGTGTACTGCATTTGATAAAACAAAATATGCAGATGGTGACTTACCAATTGATCACTACAAAAAAGAAGTTGATAAAATTATGCCACATAAACAAAGAATGGCGTGGGAAAGTTTAAGAAAAGATATTGCAAAACATGGATTAAGAAATTCTACATTATCTTCTCAAATGCCAAGTGAAAGTTCTTCCGTAGTTAGTAACGAAACAAACGGTATCGAACCACCAAGAGCTTTACTATCAATTAAAAAATCTAAAAAAGGACCACTAAAACAAATCGTTCCAGGTTATCCTAAACTTAAAAATGAGTATACTTTACTATGGGATATGCCAAACAACAGTGGATACATTAATATTGTTGCAATAATGCAAAAATATTTTGATCAAGCAATTAGTGGTAATTGGAGTTATAATCCAAAACACTATAATAATAATGAAATACCTTTATCAATTATGGCTCAAGATATGCTTACAGCATACAAACTTGGCTGGAAAACTTCTTACTACCAAAACACTTATGACTTTAAAGGTGAAGAAGAAGATGTACAACCAGCAGGATTAAGTGCTGTTATACAAGATGATGATGGAGAAGACGTAGAATTAGAATTATCCAATAGACAAATTATGAACGGTCATGCTAAAGTAAATGATAGTGTAGAAGTTAAAGCTAGTGCTGAAATTGACGATGACTGTGACGCCTGTACAATATAATTAAATATAAACATAATGAGTAAAACTGTATTCAATCAGAGTAATGTTGACTTCACTAAACAATCTATGTTCTTTGGTGAGGATCAAAACGTACAAAGGTTTGACACCTTTAAATATCCTGCGTTTGATAAACTAACACAAACACAATTAGGATATTTTTGGAGACCTGAGGAAGTTAGTTTACAAAAGGACAGATCAGATTTTGCACAGTTCAGACCAGAACAAAAGCATATTTTTACAGCAAACTTAAAATATCAAACATTATTGGATAGTGTGCAAGGACGAGGACCAGCACTTGCATTTTTACCTTACTGTTCTTTACCAGAATTAGAAAGTTGTATTGTAACTTGGGACTTTTTTGAAACTATACACTCAAGAGCATATACACACATCATGAAAAATGTTTATGCTAATCCAAGTGATGTACTTGATAAAATTGTAAATGACGAACAAATAGTAAAAAGAGCAACATCAGTTACAAAATATTATGATGACTTTATTGAATACGCAAAACAATGGGACGTTAATGGTAAAGGCTCAACAAGAGTATTAAAGAAAAAACTATATCTAGCAATGGCAAACGTTAATATA
>Ga0302132_10000606_pt1 | contig 20493 bp, 14 predicted proteins | sample CB9_321_MG_FD_203113 | JGI IMG/M metagenome (GOLD analysis project Ga0302132, IMG submission 203113) | Marine microbial communities from Western Arctic Ocean, Canada - CB9_32.1 | ecosystem: Environmental > Aquatic > Marine > Oceanic | place: Canada: Western Arctic Ocean | collected 2017-09-19
TTCGAAAATTGATTGACCGAGGTTGGCCTGAGTACGACTATCCAAGCGCATGGATCCAAGGGTCTGCATTAAATTATCGTGCGTTTGTCGATTGGCAAATCAAAAACAAAGACATGGAAATTGAGCAATTCATACCTGGTCGCAAGGATCAGATCGATTTGGTTATTAAACCAGACAATTATCCACAATTTAATTTACGAAATATTGCCAGCAATGGTGACCTTTGGACTGGTAGTAGTGACGAGACCAGGCGAATATTTCCTGATCTGTCAACTCTGCCAAGAAACGATTGGCCCGACGAAAATATGTGCTCCATCGTATTCAACCTGAGCTACGGTGACTTTAACTACTACACGGGAGGTGACCTGCCTGGGGTTGCCGATACGGGTGTACCCCAATGGCACGATGTAGAGACGCCGGTTGGCAAGGTGGTTGGTCCTGTCGATGTACATGTGGTCAACCATCACGGCTACCCTGACGTCGCCAATTCGTCCTTTCTGGAATCGCTGAAACCACGTGTAAATATAATCAGTGCCTGGTCGCCCACCCATCCAGGAACACGAGTAATGTATCGGCTACTTTCTGAGCGGTTATATCCAGGACCTCGCGATGTGTTTATTACCAATTTATTACCGGAGACAAAAACCGTACTGGGTTCGTGGATGCTCAAGTTCAAGAGCGAACAAGGTCATATTGTGGTCCGAGTATTTCCAGGCGGGGCCAAATATAATGTAATTATCCTCGAAGATACTTCAGAAGAAGGTATCGTAAAGTCGATTCATGGACCTTATGACGCTTCTTGATAAACCGGCCAACCGTCTGTAGACCAGTAGATTAGTGAGCAGTCAGACATTGACCATTTGCTGCGGGGAATCTGCCACCCTGACTTATTAATACAAAAAATTCCGATCAAGATACTTTAGCAATCTGGGAAAGATGTGGTTTAACAATCCTATCTTCTTCATCATTCCGAAATTCATAGCGATCTGGACAATCCCTCAACTAGTGCAGAGCTTGCTGACCCTCTACTCAGAATTCTGGATGTGTCTATTCCGCTTTCGCGCCACACGTCTTTTGACTACCTGGGATTCTGGCTCTATGCGGTGTTCGGCTGGCTCGTCGCAGGTCCGCTTTTCGGGGAATCACTGAGTTCGAAAGTAGCTACGATCTGTTCTGGAGTCTTCGGCGCTGCAGGATAATAATTGGCTGCTGCGTGCCTATAATACTAACAACCAAGTTTGGCCCGGCATCGCCGGGCCAAACTTGCAAAACTGACTACTTCTTTGCTGGGACTTTCCCCATGCAGTATTAGAAGCGGAGGAGGAATTCCCCGCCCCATACCCTGGGTTCATTGACATAGCCCGTGTTATTGGCGAAGTCGATACCGCCGATGGGGTTGTCTTCGTCGGTAATGTTACGGGCAAATAAGCCGACCTCGAAATCCCTACTCAGATTACGATAGCCGATCCTTAGACCACCTTCGAATTGAGTATCGAAGACGTATTCTTTGCTCTCGTAAAGAAAGTCCTGGGTCTCGCCCTTCCATTTCCAGTCGGTGAAGAAGTAAAACTCCCTGTCGTCGCTAAAGGAATAGGTGTAATCAAGCTCAATGTTGGCCGTCCACAGTGGTGCGTGCTGGAAAGGGTTGCCGTCGATAAGAGCGAAGCCAGCAGCGTTGAGTGGGTCACGTGGCGTAGTTAAAGGTCCTGCAGGTACCGCCAGTTCGGAATCATTGATTTCCGTATCGGCATAACCAAAGCCAGCGGAAAGGACGAGATTATCCGTTAATAGATACTGCATTTCGGCTTCCAGACCCATGCCAGTGCCTTCCTTGGCATTCAACAGGGTTGTGGAGTTGTTGGTACCGCCAATGGCGACAAGCTGCATATCGTTAATCTCGTAGTAGAAAACGGCCGCGCTGTACCTGAATCGGTCAGCCTGACCCTTGATACCGATCTCGTAGGACATTATGTCTTCGGAATCAGCCGTGGTTACCTCCGGGTCGTCCTGGATTCTGTCCTGGATGGTTGGGGCCCTGAAACCGGAAGCGGCGCGGGCATAGACCTGTGTGTTATCGCTCAAGGTGTAGGCCAGGGACAGGTCAAAGCTCAGAAAATCGTCTGTCAAATTAATCGGGGCGGTCGCTACGTTACCAGTATAATCGATGTGATCCGCATCTTTTTCATCGTCGGTATAGCGAAGGCCTGCGGTTAGTGTCCACTGCTCTGTGAGTTCGTAAGTACCCTGTCCGAAGATAGACCAGGATGTATTATCAATGATGGACAGTGAATTTGGCGCGAATACAGCCGCACCGGCATTCTTGCTATTTGATTGGCTGTTTATCTTGTCATCGAAGTAAAACATACCGAACTGGTAATTCAGAGGACCATCGAGGTTACTGGCAACTCGGATTTCCTGGGTCAGCTGCTCCACTTCAATGTAGCCCCCCGTATCAATATTCACCACAAAGGGTGAGTTAAAGGGGCTGAAAGGCTCGCTGGCCGGGCCGGAGGGAACGCCACCACAGGTGAACAGGCATCCGAATCCACCATCGATATCACCGCGACTACCACGGTCATAGACATCATGGTAGGCAGTGATAGAGGTAATAGTGTAATCACCCACATCCCAGTCCACTTTCAGGGTCGTGCCACGGGATTTAATGTAACCCTCGTTACCGTCACCACCATCGAAAAAGACCTTGTCGCGGGAGTAGTTGGAATTCAGTTTGTTACTGCCCTTGTCAAATACATTGCCACGGAACATGCTTGCCGCGCCTTCTGAGTCCTGACGCTGGTGCATGAACCACACGGTTAGATCATCTCTAGGTGTCCACAGCAATTGTGCACGAGCGGCTCTGGTATTATGGCCACCCAGTTCGGTACCGAGGATAGGGTTGTCTATCCAGTCACCGCGGTTTCGATTCAAAAAGGAGAAGCGTCCCAGTAGTTTACCTTCCACCAGCGTGCCAGCGATTGCACCTTCGGCATTGGCGGTTTCCAAGTTGCCTCCGGCAAGCTTGACATAGCCTTGGAATTCCTCGGTAGGACGTGCCGATTTGATATGCACAATACCTGCCGTGGTGTTACGACCAAAGAGGGAGCCCTGGGGCCCTCGGGCGACTTCTATATTTGCCATATCGAAGACAGGGAAGCCCTTCAGCCCGGATTTCTCCATGGCTACCTCGTCGAAAACAACGGAGACCGGTTGTGATGCCGCTGAGGTAAAGTCCGCATTGCCGAGACCTCTAAGATAAAAACGCGGCGCAAGGCGTCCGTTGGATGATTCGATATGCAGGTTTGGTACAGCACTGGCGAGTTGAAGAATATCGCCACCGCCAGTAAAGCGGGCATTCAGTCGATCCCCGCTCATTTGGGTGATAGAAATAGGTACGTCTTGAATATTTTCGTCTCTCTTTTGCGCAGTTACTACAATTTCCTCAAGCCACGTTTCTTCTGCTTGTGTGCCTATACTCAACATTAGGGCGAGAACACCGATCAATATATTCTTAGGAGCTATTTCTCCCAGTGTACGTCTAAGCATTATGTTTCCCCAGATTATAAAATTAAGGTTTGTTAACTTGGCGATCGCTATAGAACTAACCTATCGGATATTACGTAATGCAAGCATTTATTGCCATCGTTATAAGGTGTTTTTCGACCGGAGCTAGGTATTCGAAGCCTTCACCTTGGACTGTAAATGCTGACTTGCTTCAACCGCCTGAAACTTTGGCTTGTCTCCATTTATCACTATTGGTTCCACCACAGTATCTCCCCTCGGTCCGGTAAAAAACGGAATGCTCACCCTTGACTGATGGCTATACTCACTATTCTTGGCTGGATTCGTTACTCGATGCACAGCACTGATCCACCTGCCGTTGCTCCAAATTGGCCACAAGTCCCCGGCGTTCACCACAAAACCGTTCTCCACATGCTGGACATATTGCCAGTGGCCATCGACCAGCACTTGTAAACCGCCACTATTACTATTTCCTTGATCATCTGGATCCTGGTACAAGATCGTGTAGCCGGTATAGTCCGTGTGAGCTCCGTATCGGATGCTGTCACTATCCAAGCTGTGCTCTGCTGTGGGTGGATAGTACGCTAATCGCAGCGAGTACTCTGTCTCTGGGGTCGAGTCAAAGTACTGGTCAAAGAACAAGTCTTCTACACCTAAGGCACGAGCAGACAAACGGTGAATAACGTTGCTGATTTCCAAAACTCGTGCGACATACGGTCCAGCCAATCGTTCGAGCTCAACTGGGTGTGCCTTCGCGGGTTCTCGTTCTTTCCAACTCGCTGGTAGACCACGGAAAACATAGTTCTCCACAATGTCTGCAGCGGCAACCCTCTTTTTGTTGTCATTATCAGCGCCGACCGTACCCAGCTTCCACGTTGTCCCCACTGACTCGTACCCAAGACCTTTATAACCTCCGTCCGGACTCCCATATGGTCCATGCTCAAAACTTTGCTTCAGTTCACTCGGCGTAGACTCGAAGAACTTGCGAATGGCAGCATGCAAGGTGCTCACTTGTTGGTGTGGAACTGGGTGTCCCACGACTATCGCGAATCCGAACTTTGACATAGCCCTGTCCCATTGCTCTGCCAAGGCATCGAGATCATCACTTTTGATTCGAGAACTGAAGCAGGGGGATAAGTCCACCACCGGTATAGTCATTGCTATGTTAATGTCATAAAAATGAATGTGACTGAATATTATACATTGGAACAGATCCCGTACAGTCGGACAGAAAACTGAAACGCTACCTACGCGAAGACTTTGACAATCTGAGGAAACGCGCTTTATGGTTACGATAGTACAGAGAATTGTAAAACTCTCTGACCGCAGGACAATCATCTGATGAACCGTATAAACACTGTTCTGATCTGCATTTTTGCGTCATTTCTGATGTCTGGCTTATTAAACCAGATCGGTCTGATCAGCGAGCCTGTTGCTCTGGCTTTTGATATCTCTTTAACAGACGCAGTGGCGAGCTTCGGATACTTTACTATCGGCGTTTTCGCAGGCTCTGTTCTGTCATTTTTTGTGTTCGACTATTTTCACCTTAAGTCAGTCACTGTTCTGGGATACTTAGCCCTGACGGTTACAATCGCGGGTTTGTGTGCGCTGAACAGTGACAAAACACTACCTCTCTTTCTGTTCGCGATCGGCGTGTTTGCCGGCATTCAAGTATGCGGTGCCAGCACACTTGTCAGTACTATATGGCAAGAGAAACCGCGACAGACAATGCTTATCGCCCAGGATGCCATGTTTAACGGCGGCGGTATTATATTTACGATCCTGACGACCTGGTTTCTTACGTCTGGTTTTCATTGGGCAAGCACCTATGCCGTGGTCGGCGTCCTCGCGCTGGCAATTTCAATCATTGCGGCCAAAACTGAATTCAAACAGGCCTCAGTCAGCGAAGAAATGCCTACGCCACAAACCCAATGGGCGCCGGGGATTCTGCTTGTGGGGGTCAGCTTGCTGCTATTCATGACCGCCAAAATTTCCATATTTATTTGGGCGCCTCAGTACATCGTTGAACGTTTCGATGCTGACATTGCTACAGCCGGCGGTCTACTGACGAACATCTTCGTAGGTGCGTTCTGTGGGTCATTGGCCGGAACATGGCTTGTGTCCCGAATACAAATAGACTATTTCCTGATGATAATGCTCACCATCGGTGCAACAGGGCTGTGGATGCTGGTCTCTGTTGAAGATTTACCAATGGCGCTGATAACGGCTTACATTGTTGGCGCTTCGGTAGGAGCAACCTTTAATGGCTACACAGCATTCGGTTTGAGTTTTGTTAATAAACCAACGCATAAACATGTCGCCTATATTCTCATTGCAGGTGGCGTTGGGTCGGGCGTTGCGCCCTGGTTCAGTAGTGCAGCTGTAGAAAGACTGGGAAGCGTGTCGGATGCGTTAGTGATCTTTCTTGGCATCCAAGTGACAGTACTATTAAGTATTCTATTACTTAGCCTCTATAAACATCTCTATCATCAGAAAGATAAATTCAATTCGATGACCCATTCGTGAGAAACGCTCACCGGTAATCGCTGAACTCTCGCTGAGGTCTCGCTCGAGTATCTTCGAGAGGTGTGTCATGTTCCTGCCCTCTATTACCTATCGCCTAACATTGGGACCGAATGCTGGGCGATAGAGCTATCCATTTATATGATGTAATCAGACGGTTAGGTCCAGGCAGCAAGTGCTGCCTTTGCGACCTCAGTTTCAATCTCATAGGGCACTGTCTGTGGTAGCTTACTCAACTGATCACCATGCTTGACGGTATATTCCAGGCTCAAGGACTGTAGGGCCAGCCCGAGGTCCATGACTTCTATCGGGTTGCCATCTCCCGCCGCAAGATTAATTGGGTTACCCCGGGCCAGTAGAAAAATTTCCTTACCGGAGGCTAGGGTGTAGCAATCGATGTTCGGGCGCAGGCTACGAACTTCTTTGGCCAGTGAACACAGTGAGGCAATATCCATTTCAAATTCGAAGTGACCAGCGTTACAGAGAATGACGCCGTCCTGCATCTTTTCAAAATGTTCAGCGGAAAGCACCCCTTGTCGGCCAGTTACAGTCACCACGAGGTCAGCCACGGCAATAGCATCCTCCAGCGCCGCTGTATTGAAGCCCTCGAGATGAGCCTCCAACTGCGTCAACGGATCTTTATCGACAACAGTAACATGGGCTCCTGTGCCACGAAGTCGATGGGCAACGCCCAGGCCACAGTATCCATAGCCGATAACGGCAATTTTCTTGCCACCAAGCAGCAGATTGGTGCTTCGCATAATTCCGTCAACCACAGATATCCCTACACCATAGCGGTTCTCGACAATGCGTTTGGCCAGTGTGTCATTGATAACAAGCGTAGAAAAATCCGGCTGCTGGATTTCTTCCCGCAATCGATTTGCACCTGTCGTGGTCTCTTCGGTAGCACCAACAATAGATTTCCTGAGAGCGTTGAAGCGGTCGCCTTCATACAATAAGTGGTGCAAATCCGCACCATTGTCCGCGATCAAATCAGGCTGGGTTTCCAACACGCTAATCGCGTTCTCGATGTGTTCATCGTAGGTTTCAGAACGCCAGCTAAAGACATTGATGCCATATTCTGTGACCATCGCTGCCGCCACTTCATCCTGAGTGGTACCTGGGCTGCCAGTTATAGCTATTTCTGCGCCACCGGCTTGCAGCGTCTCCAGCCAGACGCCAGTCTTCGCCTCTACGTGCAGACAAATACCAATTTTTAATCCTTCGAATGGTCTCTCCACAGCGAAGCGTTCCTTGATCCCCCTAAGAATCGGCATGTTCCCACGTGCCCAGGCGATTCGATCCATTCCCTGCCCGCTAAGATTAGTGTCGGCGATCTTGTAATTTGAAATTGACATACTGCGGGCCCCTTGTCCTTTCTTCTAAAGAGACTAAATATGTTAACAGTATTGTGGTGGTGGTCGACATCTGGGAGAACGGCGTAGACTGCTAAAAATTCATTAGATGCGGTGCTCCGTTCAACGTGAAGGTCTGGCAGACTATATAATGATTCCGATTTTTTAAAATAAGGTCATGCTGTGAAAAACCACCCCGTCGCTTCTACCCTTGTGCTTGTGCTTGTGCTTTTGCTCACGCTGGTGAGTTGTAGCGCCGCTCAATTAGAAAATCCAGTTGGCGAGCGCCAACAGATTGACCTGATTGTCGAAGGGGATTACATCGTCAGCATGGACGCGACAGACAGCATCATAACCGGTGGCGCGGTCGCGGTTAACGATGGCCTTATCATCGACATAGGGGCCAGCGAAGATATTCGTTTGCGCTATCAGGCAGCGCAGGTGCTAGGGGGCGGCAACCGGATTGTTTTACCCGGGCTGATCAACGGGCATTCTCATGCTGCTATGACGCTGTTGCGTGGTATCGCAGATGACCTGTCACTGTTCGAATGGTTAAATGATTATATCTTTCCTGCTGAAGTCGCTTTTGTTGATGAGACGTTCGTTCGCATTGGCACAGAACTAGCCTGCTGGGAGATGATTCGTGGCGGTACAACGACTTTTGTCGATATGTATTACTTTCCGGATACGATCGCCGAAGTAGTTGAATCCTGCGGGATGCGAGCATTGGTATCCGCAACGGTGATAGATCAACCAAGCCCGGATGCGCAGAGCGCTGTTGATTCGCTGACCAAAGGCAGAACTTTCATTGAGCGCTGGCAGAATCGTAATAATCGCATCACGCCTATTTTCGGACCACACGCAATCTACACGTTGAGTCCAGAACAACTAAAATCAACGCGAGAGGCCGCTCGTGACCTGGGTGTCCCCATCAGTATTCATGTGTCGGAATCGCCTTTCGAACTGAAGTACACCAAGGACACTTATGACATGACCAGCGTTAGCTTGCTTGAGTCGATCGGATTCCTGGATGGGCCGACGATTGCGGCGCATATGGTCTGGCCAAATGCAGCAGACATCGAAGTGCTCGCAGAACGTAAGGTTGGTGTTATATATAATCCCACATCCAACATGAAGACCGCAGCGGGCGTGTCACCAGTGAGCGCGATGCTTGAGGCGGGCGTCAAAGTTGGTCTCGGCACCGATGGTGCCGCGAGTAATAATGATCTCGATATGTGGGAAGAAATGCGACTCGCTGCCTTACTTCAGAAGGTTAGTAACATGAATCCAGAGGTGTTGCCTGCTCGCAAGGTGCTCGCCATGGCGACGCGCGATGGTGCTGCCGCTATCGGACTTGCTGATGAGATTGGTAGCCTGGAGATCGGTAAGCGAGCGGACATGATCCTCGTGTCATTTGATGATGTGCATCACCTGCCGACCTATGACGTCATCTCTCATCTTGTCTATGTCACCGACGAACAGGATGTGGAAAGCGTGATTGTCGAGGGTCGGGTTCTTATGAAAAAAAGAGAAATACTCACGATTGATACTGATCGCGTTCGATTACAAGCCAGTGAACTTGGTGCGAAAATCCAAGCGGCATTAGCTCAAGGCTTGAAGGAGTAAGACTACATATATAGGCAGCAGGAATTGAGTCGACCTTTGCCATACACATAGCAATGCCTGTGCGTCGTCAGCGTCTATGGAACAAAGTAACGGGATTGCATAAGCGACGATTTCTGGATCATCGTAATGACCATTAAGGGAGTGAAAATGAATAGGAGGGGATTTTTACAACAGGCGCTCTTGGGCATAACTACCACCCAGATAAAAGCTCCGCTCGCACATAATATTGAATTTTCAGTCAGTCCATTCACCCTTGGCATTGCCTCTGGCGATGCGACGGAAAGCTCAGTGGTCTTATGGAGCCGGCTCGCACCCGAGCCCTTAAAAGCAGGGGGTGGTATGGAGTCGTTTAGTGTTCCAGTTCAATGGGAGTTATCGCTGGATGCTAAAATGTCACGCATTATTCAGCGAGGCGAACTATTGGCGCAGCCTGCGCTTGCACATTCCGTGCATGTTGATGTTCAAGACTTAGAGCCTAACCGCGAGTACTGGTATCGCTTTACCGCTGCAACACACACATCTCAGATTGGACGCACTAAAACGCTACCTTACAAGGATAGTCATACCGAGTCGGTTAGGTTCGTCACTTGTTCCTGCCAAAATTATACGCATGGTTATTTTGTCGCTTACGAGCACATGATCATGGATAAGCCGGATTTCGTGATTCATCTGGGTGACTATATTTACGACACCTCGTTCGGCGAAACATTTAGAAAACACGATCGGGAAAATGCGCCAAGCACCCTGGCGGACTACCGTCGACGACATGCGCTCTACAAAACCGATCGACATCTACAACGCGCTCATGCCGCTTTGCCTTTTTTTACGGTGATTGATAATCATGACGCGATTGAGGACATGGACCCGGCTGGGTTCGCGAAACGTGCGGCTGCCTATCAGGCCTGGTACGAACACATGCCTGTGCGAGGTTATGGCGTAGCTGGTGATAATCATTTCAGCCTCCACCGCCAGATTCAGCTTGGAGAGCTGATGCAGATCAATCTGCTCGATACCAGGCAGTTTCGGGACAAAAAAGATCTCTGCACGGACAATCTGGATACGGGTTTTGGTTTCGGTAACTATAGGGAACGTTGCGACGAACTGTTTCTTGAAGATCGAACTATGCTGGGAGGCCAGCAGGAACAGTGGCTGCATGAAAGTCTGGTGAAGAACAGAGCAGCATGGAACGTGGTGGCCTCTTCCGGGCCGTTTCTGCCATTTCATCTCCAGGTAAAGGGTAAACAATACGGTTACATTGGTGCCTGGGATGCCTACCCGGCGAATCGTGAGCGTGTTGTTCAGGCGGTCAGTAAGGCGAAATCAGGCCATCCGATTGTGTTGAGTGGCGACGTGCATTCATTTTGGGCGCTCGACGGTGCGCTCGCCAAGCAGGAAGTTGATCGGATTCCCGTGGTGGAATTCATTACTTCATCGATATCCGCCAACTGGCCGGAACCACTTTCACAGCCGATCACCGAGAATCTGGACCACAATCCCCAGGTTCTCTTCTACGATGGAGGCAAGCGGGGCTACTTGTTGCACGAAGTAAACAAAAGAACCTGGAAGACGACGTTACGTGCAGTAGATGATAAGAACAACAATGAATCGACTGCGCACGATCTGGCGACATTCAATGTCACCAACGGAGAGCCTGGCGTAAGAAGAACTTCCTGATCGCCTCATTCACCCTGCACTAAAACAGGAAATACACTGCTAGCACTTTCTGGCACTATAGATAGCAATTATGTATTTGGAGCGATTGCTATGTCGATTTTCCAGGTTGTAACCCTCTCAAGACCCAGGCTCCTTCAGATACGTGCGTTTTGCGGCGTCGTCATCCTGTTCCTCTCTAACGTGTTGATGGCATCCGGTAACTCGTCTTTACCTAATATAATCGTGATCATGACTGATGATCAGGGGCGATGGAGCCTGGGAGAGTATGACAACCGTATCATTACGCCTAACATTGGCTACCTGGCCGATCAGGGCGTGAGGTTTGATCAGGCCATTTCTCCCACGCCGGTGTGTTCTGCAGCCAGAGCGAGTTTCTTTACCGGGCGCACAGCATCACAGCATGGCGTGCATGACTTCCTGTCAGATAAAGATAGCGGCCAAAAAAACTGGCTCGAGAAAGAACGTCTGCTCTCTGAAGTATTGTCGGACAGCGGATATCGCGTTGGGCTCTTTGGTAAATGGCATGCAGATACTCACGGTTGGATACCTGTTCGAGGTTTTGATCGCTGGCTGACTTACGACGAACGTAAAACAAACTGGGTTAATCAGTATCAACATTCCGGGACCGTGTATTTCTCGAAAGACGGGTCAGCTACTGCCCACACCGGAGTCCAGGCGCGGTTTCTCGCGGAATCAACCGTGGCTTTTATAGACGAACCTGGCGAGAGGCCATTTGCGGCTTTTATCAATTTTGTCGAGCCTCACTTTCCGTTTGAAGGATTGCCAGAACGACTGGTGTCACAATATCGGCAAGTCGCGCGCGAGATTGCCGCGCCTGGTGATACGTCGAACCTTCGTAGTTCCGGCAACGTAAGCGCGCCAGTCGCTGATCACGTAGAGAAACTCGCACAATACCTGGCTGCAGTAACCCTGGTGGATGAGCAGGTTGGGCGTTTGCTAGATGCGCTCGAAGGACGGGATCTTCTAAACAACACACTCATTGTCTTTACGTCTGATCACGGTCATCAAACCGGACAATATGGTCTATACGGCAAGGGCAACTCGACAATCCCTCAGAACCTCTACCAGGACTCTATCGACATACCCCTTATCGTTTATGGTCCGGAACATCTGGTTGCAGCGGGCCAGGTTCGTAACGAGTTCGTAAATCTGTACGATCTGTTTCCTACACTGACCGAGTTGGCGGGTGCCAGCACAGACCTGGCAGGCTATGACGGTCCCGGGAAGAGCCTGCTGCCATTGCTCAGGGGCGAACGATTGACCTCCTTCCGAGATTTTCAGCATGCAGAATTAGGCAATGCGCGAATGGTACATAACGGGCGCTGGAAACTGGTTCGTTACTATCAGAAGAATCAAGACGACCCACCCAGAGACTTCTGGTATGACCTCAATCATCCTTTGGGAGAGCGGTTTTCGGTTCCACCACCGAGTGAGCCGCAACAAGTCCAGTTGACTGACGCGATGGAATCTTTCTTCGAAAGGTATGAGACAGCGGAACATTCAGGCCGCAGGATTTGGGATATCCCCAGTCACAACGCGCGGGAAATTTGGCGGCGCTAATGGTGAAGCTATCCGGTTTGCTGATAGGAGTTGATCTTTCCCCTTATATTAGAGCCATGACCACGATGAGATTTCCAGCTAATCTAGCACCATGGAGATCTCGTAATGAAGAAGCGTTACACCGAAGAACAGAGCATTAGCAGTACAAAGCCAAATACTCCAAGTTGGTCTATTCTTCAGGAAAATAAGTGAATTGTCTTTTAGGGCCGGGATCGAAAAATCGTGCACCGCTTCCTATTTGATTGTAATCACCTAATTCTGATCGTGCCCATTCAATTTCATTCATCAGTATGGCCACCACATCCGGACTCTCATCTGACAGGTCATGTTGCTCGGCGATATCAGTATGTAGATCAAAAAGCAGCGGTTTTTTAACAGTCTCCATATACTTTCCTAACCAGAGCATGTGAGATGAGTCGGCACTCCTTGGCAAAACAAGTTTCCACCGGTCCATACGTACAGCCTGCAATTTCGTGAGTGCATAATAAAAGTAGCTTTTATGGGGACTACGCGCTCCCGGCTGATTAAACATTAACGGCAGAATATTTTTTCCGTCAATTTTAAGGTCACGAGGCAGTTCCCCGTTACCTAAATGTGTTAGTGTCGGGAAAAGATCCATGATGCTGACGATTTCCCGACTGACAACTCCTTTCGGGATCCTGTCGGGCCAATGCATAATGGCCGGTACCCGGACGCCGCCCTCCCAGTTGGAATACTTCCCGCCTTTTAAGGGTTTGGCATTGCCAATATGCTTTCCCAGTTCCTTCCGGACTTCCGGACCATTGTCGGACGCGAAGATGACGAGGGTGTTTTTATCTAGATCTAGTAGTTTCAATTCCGCCAGGATTCGGCCTACACTCCAGTCAAGTTCTTCAATGGCATCCCCGTAAAGCCCGCGAGCTGACTTTCCGCGAAATGCTTCGGAAGCACCGAGCGGAGTATGGGGCATGGTGTGCGCCAGATAGATAAAGAAGGGGCCATCCTCATGTGCCCGAATAAACTCTATAGTTTCTTCAGTATATGTCTTCGTCAACAGATCCATGTCCGCGGGGCTTTGCACCACTTCGTCATTACGCATCAGTTCGGCGATGAATCGCCGGTCATCGACTTCCTTTGTATAACCATTGTGCATCGGCGTCCCAAAAAAATAATCAAAGCCCTGTGCTTTGGGCATGAGTTCGGCGATGAATGGACCTTTACCACCCGCTCTACCCGGCGGTAACGGGGGTGGCGCGAAATCCCAGGGTGCTTCGCCGTCTCCAGCCAAGTGCCACTTTCCGATCGCGGCAGTGGCGTAACCGGCATCCTTAAGCACTTCGGCAATTGTCAATTCTTTGGTGTGGGGTGTTGTATTCGGGATTTTCCTGTTCCCCGGTTCTGCAATTCGTATGGGATAGGAACCAGTCAGCAGGGCCGCCCTTGTAGGCCCGCAATAAGGTTGGGCATAGAAATCGAGGAACTGGATTCCGTCAGCAGCCAATTTATCCAGGTGCGGTGTGCGCAGGTCTGTGGCCCCATAAACCCCGACATCGGCATACCCCTGATCGTCAGTCAGAATTAATATAACGTTAGGACGAGTAGCTTCTTTGTTCTTAACTCCTATTTTGTTTGAATCTGTTGTTTCATGACTACAAGATAATATGAGCGTGCTAATCAAAAATAACGATAAAGTAAAAGGTATGCTGTTATTCAAGTGCTGGCTTCCTGTAAATTTCATAGGGTGTGGTAATTGTATGGCTATGCTAATTTGATCTTAGCCCATTCTGGGATGCTTCTTCACTCACATCCTCCAACTCATAACCAACCTCACCAACCGCGGGACTGAGTATTACCAATAATTTCACGTCTTTGTCTGGGTCGTCAAAGGAGGCATGTACGGTACCCATAGGAATAAAAGCGACGTCACCCTGCTTGATATTCTTCTTGTCTTCCAATATCCACTGCTCGACCATTCCGTCTATCATATAAATGATTTCTTCCTGATTAGGGTGTTTGTGAAAATTGTGTCCCTAGCCGGGGGCCAGTTTGACTTCCATGATCACCAGATTTTTGCTACCGCTATCCTCGGTCGGGAAGCCCAGACCAATGCACCCCAATCCGGATATTCGCTGGCGATGTCGTCCGCAGTTAAAAACCTGCCTTTACCATCACAAACTTCACACATAATGATATTACTCCTGTTTGAAATTTTTCCGATTAACCCAGGCAGTCCTGTACGACTTCATGTTCAATACCGCCTGCAACACTTATTGACTGTCCTCGTAAAAATACTGCTTCTTCTGATAATAAGAATGCCACCACGTAACCACTTCAATAGCTTCCATCTTTCGGCCTAGTTGTGGTGGGATCCATCTCTCACGTAACTCAGTCGCAGACCGAGTACCATTTGACCCAGATTTTGCTTCTGCGCGGCTTTTCAGCCTTCAGGGTCTAAATGATAATATTGAAAAATCTGTCCGGCGATGACTGCGTCGTCAGCAATACCCAAGAGAGAACAGCCTATGCAGCGACTATTCGTTTTCATCACCCTATTATTCGCGTTGTTCCATGTTGGTCGCTCATATGGCGAAACCAGCGTACTCTTCATTGGTAATAGCTTTACCTATGGCTATGGTTCTGCCTCGCGGTTTTATCGAGCAGACACCGTGACTGACTTAAACCTTAACGGCATAGGTGGGGTGCCAGCGCTGTTCAAATCCTTCACCGACCAAGCCGAACTCGATTACGCGGTCTTTGTCGAAACGCACCCGGGTAGCGGGTTGGATTTTCATTTGGAGAACAAACTGGGCGTTATCGGCCATCAACCTTGGGACAAAGTAGTGATGCATGGCTACAGCACAATGGACCGCGATAGACCCGGGGACTCAACGTTGCTTGTGACCACCACCGCACAAATGATTGAATTTTTGCGAGGGATCAACCCGAAGGTCGAGATATTTCTAACGGCAACCTGGTCGCGTGCAGACTTGGTGTACAACTCGGGCAGTCCCTGGTCGTCAACACCGATCGATAAAATGGCCAGCGATTTGCGTGTCGCCTATGAATTGGCTGCCGCAGGGCCACAAGGCCCCATCTCTGTAAACCCCGTTGGCGAAGCTTGGACGCGGGCTATGGCGGCTGGCTTAGCTGACCCGAACCCCTACGATGGTATCGACTTCAATAAAGTGAATTTGTGGGCAGATGACCATTACCACGCGAGTGATTATGGTTACTATCTTGAGGCATTGATCGTTTTTGGTAATCTGACCGGCGCAGATCCTCGTGCGCTCGGGGCGAATGAATGCTCAGGCTTTGAGTTAGGCATGACGGTCTTGCAAGTCGCGGGGCTGCAGCAAGCCGCATTCGAACAACTCGCTAGCGACAAACGAGTAAACTCGACATCCAAGTTGCGTCCTAAATCCGCCATAGCACAACCTTGCGGCAAGACGCGCTAGTAGCAACGCGCCGCTACATTTTTTGGCTGAACAACCTCGCCACGTTGCCGGCAGGCTTAACACGAGGGTTTACTGCACAATCGATCAGTCTAAGCAGACATGCTTTCTGAACAAGGGGCTTTGCATCAGAGCGGGGTTTCAGGGATATTCTAATTCCCCATCCTCTGGATTTTGTTGAATCATGCCCGCAAATGCGACTTCCCTGACTCACCTGCACGTTCTTGAACTCGGCGCCGGCGTGGCTTCTGCCTATGCCTGCAAATTGCTTGCCGAGCAGGGCTGTGATGTTGTGAAGGTGGAACCGCAGCAAGGCGATGCTCTGCGCCGGCATCATCCCCAGGCAGGGATGATAGATGACAGTAGTGGCTACTTCGCCGCGCTGAATGTCGGCAAACGCAGTTGTACCGCCGATTCAGACAACCTTGAACAACTCATTTGCTGGGCAGACATTGTTGTACACGACCTGAACCCTTTGATGGCTACCGAAAAAGGCATCGATGCAATTCGCCTGTTCAACCTGAAACCTGAACTGGTCGTGCTTGCCATCACCGCTTTTGGCAGCGATGGACCCGAAGCTGAATTCCTGGCCACGGATCTCATCCTGGGGGCCGCTGGCGGCTGGAGCATGCTGTGCCCCGCGACGAGCAGTGACCCCGCCTTACCCCCGCTTAAGGTTTATGGAGATCAGTGTTATCTCATGGCATCAATTTCAGCTGCGGCCGTCGCACTTGCCACCGCGCGCGACGCTGCCGACACAGGGGAAGGGGAATTCATCGACTTTTCAGTTCAGGCTTATGTTGCCTCTGTGCTGGAAGCTGCACTTCCGACCTACACCTACAAACAAGAGGTCGCGACTCGACGTCACGAGCGGCGGCTGATCCCCTGGAAAATATTTCACGCGATTGACGGTCCCGTTTTCGTCGTCTGCGTTGAACAGGACCAATGGGAGAGGCTGTTGGAATTTATGGGTAATCCAGACTGGTCAGCACTTGAGGTTTTTGTAGATCAAACCAGCCGCGCCGAAAATCAAGATATGGTACATATGTTTGTACAGGAATTCGTGGGTACCTGGCATGCGATGGATTTTTACCACGAAGCACAAAAGCACCGAGTCTGCGTGGCGCCTGTGATGAGTGTATCGGCGCTTGGGGACACCCCGCATCTACTCGAACGCGACTTCTTTAACGATGTGCAGGGGACGAAATATTTAGCGGCCGCGACACTGCGCAACTCAGGTAGAGCCGGTAATCCACTGGCTGCCCCGCAGATCGGCGCGCACACCCAGGAAGTTCTGGACGAGGCCCGTGCAACCCAGGTAGGCGGCGCTACTTCAAGCAGTCATTCACGGTCCAGGAAAGACCATCTTGATAGCAGTAAGAAACCCCTGGATGGCATTCGTGTACTCGACATGACCTGGGCCTGGGCGGGGCCTTTCTGCACCATGAATCTTGCCCACATGGGCGCTGATGTAATACGCCTTGAATCGGAAGTGCGCCCCGACCTATACCGACGCCTGTCTATCTTCCCCACGGACATGGACGAGGGTATCAATCGTTCGGGTATGTTCAACCAGTGGAATCAGGGTAAAAGCAGTATCGGTGTCGATTTGAGCAAGCCCGCAGGCATTGAACTGGTTAAGTCGTTGGTGGCGGAGTCCGATGTGCTGGTGCAGAACTTTGCCACCGGCGTCATGGAGCGGCTTGGGCTCAGCTACGACGTGCTGGCAGCGATCAACCCGCGGCTGATTATGGCCAGCGTCAGCGGTTATGGCCAGGTTGGACCCTGGAAGGAGTACATTGGCTATGGCCCGGCCATGCCACCCCTCACTGGGCTGTCTGCCGCAACAGGTTATGTTGACGGCGCGGCACAGGAAATCGGTTTGTCGATGCCCGACCCTACGGCAGGGATCACTGCAGCATGGGAGATCGTCGCCGCGATCACCCGGCGTGATCAATCGGGTAGGGGCGACCATCTCGACGTCTCACTCTGGGAGGCAACGGCCGTGTTAAACATGGAAGCCTGGATGCAGTATGCACTCACGGGGACTGAGCCAAAGCGGCAGGGCAATGGCAGCCAGACCATGTGTCCGCACGGTATATTCCCGTGCCGCAGCAACAATGATGAAGAAAGCTGGATCGCCATCGCCTGCGAGAGTGATGACCTGTGGCAAAAACTTGCGCCTTGTCTTTCAGATGAGTTACTCACCGATCAACGGTTTACCGGCTTTAAGGCGCGCAAGCAAAACGAACAGGTATTAGATGAGACCATCTCTGTTTGGACAGCCACACAAGATAGGTTTGAGTTAGCGAATCACCTGCAATCGGTGGGCATCGCGGCTTATGCTGTGATGACGACAAAAGACATTGTAGATAACAGACAACTCGGTGCCCGGGGCTTTATTGAGCGGCTGGATCATCCGGAAGTTGGTCGACGAGCGCACACCGGGATCCCCTGGCGATTTCGACACCGGAAGAATGGTGTACAAAAGCCTGCGCCCTGTTTAGGGGCAGATACTGTCAGCTGTTTACGTACACTTCTGGCGATGGATGACGCCCAGATCGAACGCCTGATCGAGGATGGCGTCGTGTCAGTGGGTGATCGCGAAGGCATTAAATAGGCAAGAGGGATTCGACACGCAGCTGTGAATATTCTTCGGATAGGGGCTGGCGCAAGCCTCTGATTTACAGACGATGGTGAGTGCTGCCAAGCCTACCCTTATGGCGATAAGCGCCCGTATGCGTTAAGTGGGTGCACGACAGATAGGGTTTTCACTGCTCATTCCCTGGTTGCTCAATGCATATGGGCCCGCTGTTGCCTTTGGCGTACCGGGTCTATTTGCAGTGGGCAAAAGGCTGACCAATAAAAGAAGCAGAAGGGTGTTCATAATTGGTGACCATTTTCTGAAATTGTCGTGATCAAGGACGGCACCAGAAAGTCGGTCAGCATTAGCCTGAGCTGTATCGGGTTACTGGCAATCGGAAAGTTCACTCGTTGAAATGACACTACGATAAACGTACACCATTCAACATATTTTTTGAGAGTGATACCTTGACGCAACCGACCGAGGTGTTGAGCACGTTCATAGGTGGGCCGAGAGCAGGCCAGGCCAACCCGGGTAAACGTGGTGAGGGAGAGATTGACCTTATTGTAAAATTGTCGACTGTTATCCGTAAATAGTAATCGTAATGCCGATCGTCGATGCAACTGTTCAATAAACCAGGCCATGTCATCTACAATCTGAGCAACGATATCTGCATGTTTATAACTCTGGGCCTCGAAATCGGCCATCAGCGTTTCAAAGTCCTGAAGTATGGCCTGGTTCAGAACATCATCTGCATCCTTGAAGTAACGGTAGAAAGTGGTCCTGCCAAGCCCTGATGCATCGATAATGGCACTGACGGTGGTGCTCTTTGCGCCGTGCGCGTGATACAGGGTAATTGCAGCTTCGGTTATCGTGCGCCGAGTTAGCTGGGTTCTTGTGATAGGCCCTTCAGCCCGTGAACCTGATTTCATCATGGTACGATAATACCTAAACAAAGGAACAAAATATCAAAATTAATTCCATTTGGCTATTGTTTAGGAACAGTATTGTGTATTCTGTTCCTTAACGAGCGTTAGATGACATTGCCTATGCTGACTAACTTTTAACTAGGCCCGAAACCGAGTAATTAGCATGACAAGCCCATTTTGTAATGTATTAAACCCGGAGTTGTTTGCCGAAGGATTGCCCCTTGAGTTACTAAAGGAGCTGAGCGCAGCAGGACCCGTGTTGCGGATTGATGATCCTTTGACCGATGTACCCTATTGGTTGGTTACACAGCGCCAGGAGCTGGATTTTGTCGAGCGTAATAAGGAACTGTTTTCATCCCAGGCACGAAGCGCCATGCCCACGGAAGACTCTCAGGATATGGTTGATAACGTTAGTGCAAAGATGCTCATCAATATGGATGAACCAAGGCATATGAAGATGCGGCAGATTGTCCGCCATGCGTTCAGTCCTGAAGCAGTCGCTCAGTATCTGCCGTTCTTAAGGGATCGGGCCAGGGAAGTCGTCGATGCGATAGCCCCTGGGGGTCAATGTGAATTCGTTAAAGACGTTGCGGCTGAACTACCGCTATTGACGATCTGCTATCTTCTGGAGGTTCCGGCAGAAAACAGGCAACAGGTATTCGACTGGACCAATACTATGATGTTTATAGAGGATCCGGACGCATCTGAAGGTAAAGATGCGGCGTTGGAGGCTTCAGTGCAGTTGATGCAATATGCCATGTCATTGAAGCAGGGATTAACCCAGGCCAGTGCGGATACAGTAACGGGGAGGTTAGCAAGCGGTAAAATCGATGGAGTAGCCATTTCTGACGAAGAATTTATGTGGATGTTTCTGATGGTGATAACAGCAGGCAATGAAACTACACGATCAGGTATTGCCCAGGGTATGCGCCTGCTGATGGAGCACCCTGAACAATGGCAATGGTTACAGGACAATCCAGATAAGATTCCCGATGCGGTGGATGAGATGCTGCGTTTTAACGGGCCAGTTATTTCAATGCGTCGAACTGCAATGTCAGACGTACAAGTTGGCGATGCTCAGATCAAGAAAGGCGATAAGGTGATCCTGCATTATCCAACGGTAAACCTTGACGAAAAAGTTTTTGGTAAGGATGCGCATAAATTCGATGTGACCCGTGCCGCTCGGCAACCGAATCTGGCACGGGACTTACGTAGTTTTGGTACGGGTTCCCACTATTGCCTGGGTACGCTCCTTGCTAAACAGGAAATGC
>Ga0302132_10000611_pt1 | contig 20407 bp, 21 predicted proteins | sample CB9_321_MG_FD_203113 | JGI IMG/M metagenome (GOLD analysis project Ga0302132, IMG submission 203113) | Marine microbial communities from Western Arctic Ocean, Canada - CB9_32.1 | ecosystem: Environmental > Aquatic > Marine > Oceanic | place: Canada: Western Arctic Ocean | collected 2017-09-19
TCAGGTAATGATACTTTAATATCTGGACTATGAATACTACCTCCCGGTGAGGGTTCGGGTTCTTTCTCTTCCTTATCATAGATCAAATTAGGATTTACTTCACCTGTTTCTTCATTCACAGGTTCAATCACAGGTTCAATCGCTTCAATCACAGGTTCATTCACAGGTTCATTCACAGGTTCATTCACAGGTTCAATCACAGGTTCAATCACAGGTTCATTCACAGGTTCATTCACAGGTTCAATCACAGGTTCATTCACAGGTTCATTCACAGGTTCATTCACAGGTTCAATTGCTTCATTAAGAATGAGATTATCCTTTTTTTTACTAGTTACAACATTCATAAGAGTATCTAGTTTCTTTGATTTTTCCTTTTCTTTCTCTTTCTTGTGAAAATCTAGGAGACGATTTAGTCGTAAAATCTCCCTATCTTTTTCCGTAATTTCCTTCGCCTGTATCCTTAACATATCGTGGCGATTGCTTTCTTTATCACATTCTTCCTTAATTTCTAACTTCATATTCAAGTCATTGATCATTTTGTCATAATCATTGATAGTCTTTTCAAGATTTTTAATACGAACATCTTTCTCCAGGTTGGACGCCTCTAAACTACGAATATTACTGATCATGGTTCTCATCTCTAAATCGGTTTCACATTTAGATTGTATTTTAGTTTCATTCATCCGATTGTATTCAGAGAAAACATCATTGAGTAAATCGTGGATTTGGTTTTTCTTTTCGCAAATATTCATTTCTTTTAATTATAATGATTTAATTTTTTAAATATAAAATCAAATTTATATTATAATGGACGATACTTCAGTTACAGATTCACCTTATTCTGTAGATGGTTCAGATGGTTTAGATGGTTTAGATGGTGGTGCTATAGGGGGTGCTAAGGGTAGAGAAAGAAAGAAGATGTTTAAGGTTGACCAATGTTCGCCTGGTGAAAATGATGTAGAAGGTAGTTGCTTGGACGACGATATCGTTATTAAAGTCGGTAAAGCGATTAATAGATTATCTAAAAAAAATAAGAAATTAGATCCTATAGATTTATCCCGAACGAATGAAGATATACACGGTGATATTTGTCAACAGATAAGTAAGATATCAAAATGTTCATCTGAAGCCTGTTGGCAGAAAATAAAATCTTTAATGAAAGAATTAGGTTCAGACAAAGAAGAATTTATAGATAGTTTCAAGCCCCAGATGCCCAAAGAATGGATCAAAGATTATAATGAATGGTTATCCACTTTTGAGATTGAAGACTGTTTGGAGCAGCACTTAGATGCCGATAAAGAATTTTATTTTTATGGTGCCGTTCCTATTGATTTTCATAAATGTTCGGTGAGTAATTTATGTTCATTTGATATGAAGAAACATTTAGACAAGGGTGAAACTAAAATTGGAGTCGTCTTTAATACGGATCCAAGTACCAAGGATGGTCAACACTGGATATCGTTGTATATGGATCTTGGTTCACACAACAATGATTATCCAGGTATTTATTACTTCGATAGTTTCGGTCATAAACCACAAAAGGAAATTAGAGACTTAATAAAGAAGACACAAGAACAAGGTAGAAAATGTAATCGGGAACCTCATTATTTTTATAATGATCATTCTTATCAGAAACAAAATTCACAGTGCGGCATGTACGCGATTCATTTTATTAAGAAAATGTTGGAGGGATTATCTTTTGAAGAATATCTAAATACTAAATTATCCGATAAACAAATGATAAATTTAAGAAAAGATTATTTCATTAAAATATAATATTACAAAAAATATATTCTATTAGACTATATATATATGTTTAATTATTACTTTGATACAAGTGAATATACTGAAATATTACAATATGTATCGTTGTTCCTATTATTTGTGATAGGAACGATGGTTTATTATATGGCGACGAATAGTGAAACGATGAATGAAGATATTAAGGATAGCATTAATAAATTAGATTTAAATTGTCCTAAATGCCCCAATCATCCAGGATGTCCCTCGTGTCCTAAATGTCCCGATGTAGAATGCAATGGTGGGTCGTGTCCAAAATGTCCCGAATGTTCGGGCGAGGATAAAGAATGTCCTGTTAAAGATTGTCCCGCTTCTGATTGTCCCACTGTAGACGATATAGTTACGGGTATTTTCCCAGGCAGAACCCCTGGAATAACGAGTGGTGGTAAATATTTTGATATCAAGGCTTCTGAAAACTACGAATTATTACCGAGTTATGATTTTTATAATCCGGTAGATGCTTTCCCGAGTGATAGTATTCTTTCGGCGCCAGATTCTTTATTAAAGGGTAATGTAGATGTACCGCCAACTGAGATTGATAATAGTATTTCGGGTAATTTTGTAAATACGGCACCCGATGTATCTTTATCTAGAATGAATATGAGTTCTCTCGGTGAAAACACGGGTCCTTCCACCTTTGGATCGGATACTACGAGAGTAGAGGGTAACCTAAGTAACGTTGAGAGACAGAGGAGAGCTGCTGAGGATGGCGGTAATGTAGCTGCGGCAGTAGCAGCACAAGCTGCCAGAGATACTATGGAAGGAAATATGAGAACCGACTTGGCCTTGGAAAGAAATGAAGAAGATCCTTAAATAAGTTTAAAGAATAATATTCTAATAATTTTAATTTTAATTATGTCTACCTATGACATGTATTTTTCAAAACAAAATAAAAACTACATGTTCTCTACATTATCTACTTTAATACTCCAGGAAACTGGTTATGATATTAAAAATGATCAAAATTATATAGAATTATATCGTCTATATTATCCAAGTATTTTTGATAAGATAGATACAGATGAATTATCAATATTAAATAAACATTTAATAAATACTATCGGCTCACTAATCTTACAGAAATTAAAAACACCTGGAAAAACTATTCAGCAAAAACACTTTGATAATGGGGACAAAGAATTTATAAAACCAACTTCAAAAAAGATAAAAAATATATATAGTATTCAGAGACAACCAGAATCTAAAAATAGATTTAATTTTAAGTTTGATTTAAGTGAATACTTACCTCCGGAAATAAAGGATCTTGCTGAAATAAGATATTTCGTGCCTAAGAGTATTACATTGTTAAAAGAACAAAATTCACTGTTTAGCAATGATACTATCTTCATAAGATTTAACGAACAAGAGAATATATCATTTTTATACAAAGGTGAGAAGACGATAGGTGGAGATGAATATTATACTTACGAATGTTTAACCGAAGATAGTATAGAATGTAAAGATATAGTAACTATAGAAATATTAAATTATCTACTAATGAATCCTTGTATAAAAAAAGATATCTTTAAGATAAGTAAAAGTAAAACGATAAAATATGAAAATGATAAATACACCTGTTTACAACTAAAAGATAATGATTTTTTAGTCAATCAAGAGATAGGTTTATTAAACGATAAATATGAATATCTAAGAAGCATATTTGTTAAACATGCTTTTAATGAATACATATTAATAGAAAAGACAGATATGAAAGATATGAAAGATATATCATATTGTTTAAAGATGAATCAAAATATATCTATTCAGATATTAATTTAATATATTTACTATATTATAAAATGTCGCATTCAGGATATTGGTTTATTGACCCTTTCTGGGTTACTTATAGAAACAGGTTAGTACCGATAGGTATATCAAAAGAGACAGTGATGTTTATGAAGAGTAGGTACTATTCAGATATAAACGATTATGACCTTTTCGTTACTCTAAAGGCGATGAAAAAGCAATATCCCGAGTTTATGGAACAGGTTGCTGCAGCCTCAAGAGCAACAGACGCAGAAGCAGCACTTGAGGCAGCTGAAAAACGACTGCAAGTCGCGAAGACCTTACATCCCCGTTTGGGTTCTGATCCTCTCGCCAATGAACTCGGCAGACTGGGTCCCGACTTGATGTGGCAGATTGGTGAGGCGGTTAATAAAGCCCAAGGAGGAGGTCACCGTAGACGTAGACGTAGTAGAAAATCTAAAGGACGTAGTAGAAAATCTAAAGGACGTAAATCTAAAAGACGTAGAACTAAAAGACGTAGAAGTCGTTAATCTTTGATATATAATTCTCCATTAAATATTACTCTTGGTTTAATATTCTCAATCTTAAAATTATCTTGTTCGTATATCTGATAAGGATAAATCCTCTGAATACATTTATCGGGTAAGATGCTATCTTTCCCCATATAATAGAATGTATCGTTAATATTATATTTTAATTTGTATCCTTTTAATGAATCCTTTACTAATACTTTATCTAGCGGGGGGAACTTATCTACGCCGATATATTCGTCAATAATATTATCATCTAAAGTATATATTTCTTGATAAACAGAGAATTCTTTACCTAATCGCTTGTTGTAAGGATGATCTTTATCAACATAGTTTAAGACCATCATAGTGTCAATATAAACATCGCACAGTCGTCTTCCTTTTTCTCTGATATATCTGATATCGACATCTGTATCTGTATCTTTTCCTCCTTTAGCATATTCATAGTAAATATAGAGATTATTCCCTTGATCGTTTGACGCCGATATAACATATACATTGGGTTTAATATGATATAGATATTTAGCCTTCAGTTGTATTATATCAATGTTTTCCAAGACCTTTGCTGATATACCGGGGAAATACGCGATTTCGCCTGATAATTTATCCGAGAACCTTATACATTTATCATTTAGTTCGGGGTCATCTCGTGTATGTTGGATACAGTCTAAGGATGATTCTTTAATAATACTGCTAATTTCCAAAGATACTCTGTATTTGCGCTCCATTATCTCAAATAAATGATTATCGGCGGTTTCCTCACCTGTATCAACATTGATACGAATAATACTATCTAATATTTCTTTGAATTCTCTATTTTCAGATTTACTCAATTCGCTTTTAACTTCATCAATCTCAAAATCAGGTATAGTCCATGTTTGATGAGGATCGGATTTAAGCGACTCATAAACAGTTTCTAAATTTGTTCCTTTCGGTAAGGTGCTTAGATATAAGAATTGTTCAACATTTCTATCTTCTTTAGCGAGATCTACATGAGATTTCATACGAATCGCCCTGCCTAATACTTGGTCTATTCTTACATAATTCCAAAAGGGTTCTAAAATATGAACCTGTCTTACACAAGTTAATGAAATACCTTCTGCTCCTGCCGAAGAGATAATCATTAACTGAATATAATCTCCATATTTATTTTTCTCATCATTAAAATATTCTTTATTAATACTTCTTTCTTCTTGTCCTTCGCCTCCTGTAATAAAAGTATATCGCTTACCTTTTTCTTTTTGAGGATCTTTATAATCAAACTTTTCATAGCCATTGCTTTTTAACATTAACTCGAAAGCCTCGGAACCACCATCAGATCTAAAATCACTGTAAAATAATATCTTACCCGTGGGAACTCTACCTGAGTCCGTCTCATTAGTAAACTTATTTATATTATTCATGATTTTGAACATTTTAGGTGATAAATTTTTCAAATCTTTAGTTATCCCCAAGCTATTATCATCTAATATCTTTTGGAAACTACGAGTTTTTAATCTTTGTATTTCGTCATCGTTTTCATCGGTTTTTTTAGTTGTTCTAAAGTCATCATCCGCATAAACAATATTACAAGTTTGTCTTGTTCTCATATGATAATGAAAGGGTGTATCTTCATAGTTATTCATGCGAGCGAAAGCGTCCATTGATTTTTCTTTACTATAAACTTCTAGATATTTCTCAAATTGTGTTTGACTCATCATGCACGGGACAACATTCATATTCTCAACTATCTTATGATTTTTTAATTCTTCGGATATATATTCAGGTTCCTTTACATTGGGCATGTCTACAATAGATGAACGATCAATAGGATAATAAGAGGTTAGACCCATCAACATACGTTTCATGAGTATTCTTTTCTTTTCAGGTATCTCAGAGGATCCTTCAAAGAAATAACTCATGAAATTATCATTGTTGGTCATATCAACCAAGACATCATCGTCAAGTATCTCAAGTATCTCAAAGAGTTTTTGTCTCCGATTAAAAGTTATATTTAAATTTTTATCATAAATCACAGGTTTACCCTTTAATATACCGTTTCTACCTCTTGGACTCATCTCATCAAATAACTCTTTTGCGGGAGTAATATCTTCATCTTTGAATAATTCATGTAATCCTTTGTAGATTTCAGTGATGAAATCATCGAAAGTTTTTAATCCTTCTCTCTTACTCTGAACGGTATAAACAATATTATCATTGGGATTCATAACTGATTCAAAATTAGTGCGTTCTTGTATAAATGATATGACTATTTTTCCTTTCTTTCTTTCTACATAAAACAATTCTATATCTGATTTTTTATTTTCATAGAAAATATGATTGAATCGTTTATTGACTAATTCAATATCCATATTTGTTTGTATTGTAAAACTATATATCTTGATTAATCCTTTTAACATATTATACAATACTGCGATTTCGGCTGGTTTATTTATTATGGGTGTTCCCGATAAAAAGACTAATTTTACATTTTCAGCATTAACAATCCATTCATAAAAAACTTTAGAGGGTTTTGACGATGGATTTAATATTTCTCTTACGAAATTATGAACTTCATCGACAATAACACATTCACCATAAAAGGGTGAGTCTACGTTAAAATTTTTCTTATTAAATTTTAGTCTCTTTTCCAAATCTTTTACCATCGTCTGGTTGTAAGTTAATGTTTTTTTATCATCCACGTCTAAAAGATATAAATCGTCGTCATCGTCATCGTTACCTTCAAACTCCTTAATAGAGGATGATTTTACTTTAGGAAACGGATTGTAATGAATAAAATTATATTTCGTCTTTATTAAGTAGAATATTTCCTGCGTCAAAAAGACCTTATGAATATCATCTAACTCTTCATAGGATTGTCCATCTTTATCCGGAACATATAATCCTCTAATACTTTTCGCTTTTTTCTTATCTTCTCCTTCTAACTCTCTACTGGTGGCATTTTGTATACTTCTTAGTATCTTACCATCTAATTTATATTTTGATTTAAAATCATCATCTATCTCCGATAATTTCAAAAATTTCCATTTATTTTTAATATTAATTTCTTCCCCCCATCCCATTTTACCTTTGATAGGATCACCCATTATCTCCCCAATAAAATTACCCTCTAATGATGCAGGTAAGAGAGTATTAATTCTCATTTTCTCGCTTAACCCCTCCGCCAATGAAATTGCCGTCGCTGTTTTACCTGTCCCTAGACCATGATAAACTAATAATCCTCTATAGGGTGTATTTAATGCTAAATAAGATTGTACTAAAACCTGATAAACTTTTAATGAACTGTTGCTCTCAAGATCTTTAATTTTATCATAAAAAACTTCATTAATAAATTTAATATAACCCTTTCTATGCTGTGAAATAGTAGCATCATCTAAATCTTCCATTTGTATAATCTCAGCACTAGGATCACTGGACTCGCCATCACTGCCACTGCCACTGTCACCTGAGTCACCTGAGTCACCTGAGTCACCTGAGTCACCTGAGTCATCACTATTCCCGTCACCTGGTTCTCCATCATCATCCAATCCGGGTGCAGGTTCAAAATTAATAATATTTTCTTCTTCTGTCATAAGTGATTATAATACTAATTCATTTAAAAATTATTCAGAAATAACACAATATTTAATTAATGCTCTCCTAGAAGCTTCTTGTTCTGATTTCTTTTTACTATTACCTCTACCGGTTTCAATATATTCGTCTTCTTTATAAATTTTACAGGTGTATGTATTGTCTGAATCATCTTTCTTTGTTTTATATGTCGGATATACTTTATAATTATGTTGTAAGTATCTTAAGATTTGATCTTTATAATTATTATCATATAAGATCGTTTCCCCGAAATCTACATATTTCTCAATCGTAGCAATGATAAATCGCTCAACAAGTTTAAAATCTCCGGTGTCGTGATATAAAGCACCTATAAATGCTTCAAATGTATCTTCTAAAATATTACTATTTGTCCTACCGGAGCAATTATCATCTATATGTTTTGAGATAATCATATATTTATCAAAACCGACACATTTTGATAAATATGCCAATTGTTCCCCGCATACAAATCGTATCTTAAGTTTTGTTAAAAATCCTTCGTGAAGACCATGATTGTGAAAATATCGGGTATATAAATAATTCGCAATAATATTCCCTAAGAACGCATCACCAATAAATTCTAATGTTTCATAGGATATATCTTGTAACTCCATTACTCCATCAGGTTTATCATATTCCTCGTAATCTTTTAATTGAGTATAGGATTTATGAACAAAAGCAGTCTGATAAAGACTTAAATTATTACATTTAAAATTAGTAATATTAAGAGATTTCATAATATTACTAACATCGTCGCGAGTTAGAAAAACATTCTTATAATTATAAGGATTTGACTTAAATTTATCTTCCATTTATAAAGTTATTTATATTTATACTTTTAAATAATATCAAATTTATTTAAGCAGTACCACATCCTTCACCGATTTCTAAGGGTCTGCGAGGTAGGTCAGGTCCAATAGTCGTATTCATCCATGGACTCACGTTCGTCTGAGGATTCGGGGGTTCAGATCTAAACGACCGATTGGCATTTCTTAAACTCTGACCAACAGTATTAACACCAACGTGATAACTGGCATCGAGCATATTAACACCCTGTAAAACACCTTCGCCAACCGGTTTAGCGATATTAAATTCCTGAATCGCCTTGTTTTCGTCGGTAGGTAAAAGATCTTCGGGTTTTAATTTCTGCTGAGGGTAGCAAGTAGAAGGAGTTCTACCTAATCCCGTCACAGCCTGTTGACTCTCGTTTTGACCAACGGGTTCTGAAGCCATAACACTATCATTTGATAAATCACCCGCTTCAAATCCCTCTAGGCCGAACATATTAAGGATCTTTGTTAAATATCCCGTACACTGAAGTACTACTAATAAGAGAATAAAAATACATATATTTTGGTTATCATTGCACAGTTCCATTAAATCAAATCCCATTTTTATATATATAGAAATAAAAAAAAATTTTAGAGAAATTACTAATTAATTTAATGATTGGATCGCGTTTTCTAATTCTTTAATTTTTAATTCGCAATCTGAATAAGTGTTTTTATATTTTTCTAATTCTTTAATTTTTAATTCGCAATCTGAATAAGTGTTTTTATATTTTTCTAATTCGTTGACTATTTTTTGTTTTTCTTCTTCTTTATTTCTTAGACTATCCAAATAATCTTCGTCTAACATTAAATCGCGTTCCAACTCTCTTAAGTCCGATTCTTCTTCTTCTACATCGTTAAATGAATAATCTTCTAAAATATTATATTTTAAATCGCCGTCTAAAAATATCTTTACCTGAGAAACATATAAATCTAAATAATAATGCTGCTTCAAAAATTTCAATCCTTTAACATGTAAAATACAAACACATTCTGTATTTTCCTTAATTGTTTTTAAATCCAATGTATTGTGTTTTTGATCGAATACTTGACACTGAACTTTATCTTTAATCATCGGTATTTTAAATCCGAATTGTGGTTTACTATCTTTTTTTACAGGTTTATTATTTCGTTTATACATATTATCAATAACTTCTAAGGGTATATCTTTTCCGAACCATTCTTTATTATTTTCAAAGGTGCGCCTCACATTTAATTCGTCTAAATTTAATAAACTATCATAAAACGAAAAATCATTATTTACAGGCGTCATTTCTAAATTATTATTTTTACTCTCAATAACCTCTAACCCCGATTTAGTTAATAGTAATCTTGGTGTCTGTAAATATAAAGGTTCGTTTTTATAATCAATACCTGCATAATAAATAAGACCCTGTTTCTCGGGTTTTTTATAATTTATTTTTTTTAAATCCAAGTCAATATGTCTATAAACACTCATTTAATAGTTTTACTATAGAAAGATAAATTTAATCTAAAACGCATTTAATATATTTATTATTTAATATGAATGCTTTAAACAGAATAAAAGAATATTGTTTTAGAGGTAAAAATAATCCAGATATCCAAGAATGTATGATTGAAGGTATATCTGGTATATCTGATAAAATATGTATTATTTGTTTAGATAATTTTAAAGATGGAGAAACTATAATTAGAGTAAAATGTAATCATTATTATCATACTCAATGTATTTATAATTGGTTTGAAAAGCAACCGACTTGTCCTTTATGCGATGAAATATTAAAAATATCTTAGACTATATCTTAAACAATATCTTAGTAAATATCTTAGACAATATGAATGACTTTACACTTCCATTTCATATAGAATTTATCATTCATTCGCCACACCTTATCTATATATAAATCACATTCCATCTTCTGAAACTTATTAATTGAAAAGATATTGACTCCAGAAGAATGATCTGAATATAAATCAATTAAGAATTTATTATATTGAAAAGGTAGCTTCACATTTAAATTAGGTTCATACATTCCTTTCTTATCGTGATAAATCTGAGAAACAAACCGATCAGAATCATCGTCCGTTAATCCAAGACGTTTCATCGCATGAAATTCACAATTCTCAACAAACTCATAAAATTGTTTCATCATTGGATTTTCTTCTAAATCCGTAAATTGTAAATTCATCTGAAAATTACTATCTCCTTTTTTCTGAACCCCGAATAAACATTTCATTATTGGGGTTGTAATATGTACCTGAGGTGATTTTAAATAACCAACGGTGAGATAACCAAAACAAGGATCATCTTTATCTAAATCTGAACATTCCGCATATGTTTTATCTGAATTCTTGGTAACACTCATGTCTTCACATTGATAAGAGGCGAATCTTATATTATCGGGACTTAATTTATCCGAAGTTAAATATCTACACTTGACTTGACCATTCGGATCATTTACTTTATGTTCTCCCCTTTTCTGTTTACCACCTGTCTGTTCACAATTCATTTTATTAGTATAACTAAATATTATTTAAGTAAATATTATGATGATATAGTATAATGAGATGATCATTCATCACTCTGAAAATCTAAAAAAATACAATCTCTGTATTCACAAACCCCTCAAATATTCGGATAAATTTACATTCGTCCCTCTAAGATTACAAAAGGATAATCATTATCATAAATGTATTTTCCAGACTCCTTTATTATTTACTCCTTATGGGATACAACAGACTCCTAATAATAAATCAATCATAGATATTTCGTTTCAGAATATGGAGAATGATAAATCACAGAAAGTTTTTTATAAAAACTTAAAACATATTTATGATCGTGTTTATCATAAGTATAAATATGATTATATTGTAAACGATTTCTTAAAAAATACAGATTTTAATGAATGTATTCGTCTTAAACTGACTGATAATACATCTCTGTATAATGAATCCAGAGATAAGATAGAGAAGATAGATAAATATACCTATGGTAATTTTATCATTGAACTGGAGGGCGTCTGGTTAAATGAGGATAATATATGGTTTCAGTGGAATTTATTACAAGGTAAAATGAAAACACCTACTCATTTAAGTGAATACTCATTTATAGATGATATTGATGATACTAAAGAAACTAGAGATAGAGATAAAGACAAAGATAAAGATAGAGATAAACCCGATAAATACGATAAAATGTTAAAAATGGGTGTTCCCAAGGAAGCCGTAGATCGTCAGAAACGTTTAGATGGATTTTTTAAATGTAATGTACCACCGCCTCTCCCACCCCCTCCCCCACCCCCGGGGTGCTTACCTTATAACAATACTAATACTAATACTAATACTAATACTATACCCAAGATAAATGCCTCCGATTTACAGAGTATCGTACTAAAGAAAGGAAAACCTATTCATAAAACTCCGATAAAAAAAGATCCTAATCAGTTTGAGCCACCGACATTAGAAGAATTACAAACTACATTATCTAGGTTAAGGAAGACTCGTTAAATATAAAACAAATTATCAAGGGTTACCTTATTCTAGATTTTCGCCTCTTGGATTTTCGCCTCTTGGATTTTCGCCTCTTGGATTTTCGCCTCTTGGATTTTCGCCTCTTGGATTTTCGCCTCTTGGATCCCCCCCCTCCCCCGAGCTCTGACTCGGGTGCTGTATCGGGTGCTGGCTCGGACACCATATCGGCATCCATCCTGGCACCACTTTCAGCTGCTAAGGATTGTAGATGGGCCCTTTGGTTCTCTTTTAACACATCAATTACTTCTGGGTACCTTGTTTTTAAATGTTTAACTTGTTCACCCTTCATGTTATAGTCGTAGGGGGGGATCATGAATCCCATTATAGATCCAAACCCGTATGCCATATCCTCTACTTCATTTATCATTAAGTTAAACTCCCCGCTGTCTATAGTTGAATGGTTCACACAAAAATCAAGACGATTACAATTTAAATTTAATAATGTATTAATTTCACCTGAGAGAATTTTTATTCGATCAAGGAATAATCTCTCAAAGTTTTGGGTATCGCTATCTTCAGTCTTCCAAAACCTTACCATTCTACCTTTTAAAAATGCTTCTCTAAGGGATTGTAATGCTACCGGATTATAAATAGTCTCCACCGCGCCTGCCTCATCATACCGATTAAATAATAAAGCCAGTATACGCCCCGTATATTCCGATCCATAACTTATCCCGATGACATCTCCATTAGAAACGAATGTTCTAAATTCACCAATTGAGGATATTAAAGGATTATATCTATCTACAATAATACCGCGTGTAAAACCTAAACATTTTAAGGTATATAAGGAATCATTGTCTCTTCCGACAAAGCCACTAGACCATAAGTATACTGCTAGCCAATAAATATAATTTCCCTGATTTTTATTATATTTAATATTTGGATAAACTACACATTCACTGTTGCCAGCATAGGGCAACTTAATAACACCCATTTTACCCAACCAACTACGTTTAAAATCCTTCTTGTTATAATTTTTCTTAGAATCACCAAGTTCTTCTAAATATCCTTGTAATTCAGTAAAATGTGCTCCATCCTGAAAGTTTATATTATTACCGCGTGTATCTAATGGGAGTAAAACTTGAGTATCTGGACTTATAAACCCTCCCTGTTTGAGAATTTCTAAATATCCTATTTTTGAGTTTATTGAATGGAGTTGTTCCTTGGGAGGGAGTATAAGAGCATCCGGATTCTCACTTAAAAACTCTCTCATTTTATCATTTAATATAGAATTAAATATTTCCATAGATTCATTAAAAAAATTAAACGCCGCATGTAAAAAATATTGTCCCCTATAAGTAGTATGGTCCGTTTCTCCTTGGTCAGTGTAGACCATAGGATTGATCAAGTTTTTGTCACCAATTGCATTTAATGCTTGGCGATCACCCAACATAACAGTATAAAAGGGATAAATAACACCTTCACCACGCTGCAGCCGTCCTTCATCTTCAGCACTGAGTTCGCCATCTGGAGTAAATAATAAATCACTTTCATATTTGTCTTCTATTTTCTTCAATTCCATCCCAATAAACTCTGTTATACTGGGATGGGCTTCAGTTTCAGTTTCAATGGGCAGACTCATATATATATATATATATATATACAAATAAATAATTCGTTTTAAGGGAGACTCGTTAAAATCATGTAATATTCGTAAAGGTGGATGGTATGCCCGCGATATCTTTTAGCCATTCACTTGTATCAGATAATTGAATATCTTCGTGTAAATCCAAGACTGATTCTAATACATCATTATTTTTTCCTCCTAACTTGATGACCTCTCTAATTAGAAAGTCAAGTTTGAGGGCATTGAATTTCCATTTATTAAGTTCCGAGAGTTTATCTTTGTCGTCAATATAAATCGTATCACCCGTTCCATCGTGGATATTTAATTGGAGATAAGGTTCAATGAAGAATTGTTTATCGGTCTGAGGATGATATGGTGGTTCGGTATTTAAGCGATGAGGAACAAGATAGAACCTATGACCGATCATTGTTCTTAGAGGGAAAGAACTACCTTTCACACAAAGTCCCATATATCTAATATCATTTTCCCTGTCATCAATATCCTGAATCATATAATTACCCAAGACCCAATAAACCAGATAATTTTCGTCTTTGATATTTACCAACTTAATAGTGTGCATTTCTTTTTTCGGTGGTTCAACTCTTATAGGATTTCGTTGAGCCCGTTGATTGTATAATATAATACAAGCGTTTTTAATACACTGAATGTTACCAACTAACTGTATTGCTCTTGGTGTTCCACGTATGTAAATTGATTGGGCGAGGTTCATGGGACTTCGAAAGATAAACCTATTCTTAATCTTCAACCACGAAGGATAATATACACGAGGGTCGGACCAGGTCTGATGTTCACCTGCATAGTTTTCTTTCACAATCTTTATGAACCGAATATCATTGATAATACCTTGAATTGCTCTTTTCCATAAGTTTCTCAGGGCGCGGTCAAGTCGTGCGCGGCGGCGGGAGTCGGCGGCGGACAGGCTTGATACAATCTCCTGAGAAACCCGCAGAGATATGTCGAGCGCCGTCTCGATCTGTTGTATCGGCGTCTGTTGAGGAGCCCTCTGTAAGTTTATGCCGGGATTTATCCTTTGCCCGCACGTTGATCTGTTGTGACCCGCTTGTCTGCATATACTACACGGCATTGAGAATGATTTATTTGATCAACTCCCAACAATCAATCAAGTCAAATTTTTTAAGAAATTATTTTGTTTCTTGTTCTTTCTAAATAATTTAAATTCGCCTTCTTTATTGTAGCCCAAGCATTTATTATAAAAAATATTGTTTATATAAACAACAGGGGGAATATAGCAATCATAAGTAATATTTACTGAATTTAAATATTCCTGTTTTGTAAGATCACCACCATAATCAATTAATCTTAATTTAGATAAAGGTATTTTTATTCTATCGATAGTATTACATTTCATATTTACATAGAAATTTAATAAATAATATTTATCCCAATATTCGTTATCATTATATGTTTCGTAAATATATCTACCAGCACATTCATAGCAGCAGAAATTACCATTCATGTTAAATACATTATTAATATAACTTACAGGGTGACTATAAATTTCACCTTCTATATCATAACTACAATTCCAGCATTTATTATTATTATTGTTTATATATTCGCATTCTTGAAAATCAACTGAGGCATCGTTTGGTTTTATCGTTTCATCGGTCACCAAAATTTGTGATTGGGGTTTTTTAATACATGTAATGAGAACACTATCTAAACTATTACTATCAAAAACCGGATTAATATTTGAAATAATTTTATTTTTGGGTTTCCTACCTCTCTTTTTTTTAGGTTCAGTCATTTAAAAATAAAGATTACTTTATTCTTTAAGTTTAAATAGTAAATAAAAAAAATAGTAAAATTTTAAATGGGCGAAATTCATTTAGATTTTTTAAATTTTAATACAATACTTTTAACTCTGTTGATCTTATTAATTGGCGGATATCTATATTATGAAATTTACAAGATTAAAATTACACTAGCAGATATGAACTTAAGATTAAATTATTGTATGGATTATTATGATAATGATAATTCAAAGAGAGAACATGATTCACCCATGGCTCCAAGCCTAAATGGAGAAATGAATAATATTCCTAATATTGAATTAGATAGTAGAATATCTATTGATGCTATTGATACTATTGATGCTATTGATACTATTGATACTATTGATGCTATTGATACTATTGATACTATTGACACCTACAAAGAGGATGTTCGCGATATAAAACGACAAATGGCTTCGTCAAGAGACTCAGATAGTGATTCTGATAGAGATTCTGATAGTGGTTCTGATAGTGGTTATAGTGGTCCTGATATATCCCAAGAGGAAATAGAAAAAGACTATGGTAAAACGCAATTTGGCAATGAAACAAATAATGCGAGCATAGATGATATTCTTTCAGATAAGGTAATTATCATGGATAACAGTTTATCTGATATTTTAAATATTGATAATGATTTATCGAATATAGATGAATTTATGCTAACTATTAAAAATAGTGAACCAAAGAAAGAATATAATGAAATGACGGTTTCGGAATTGAAAAAAGTCTTAATTGAGATGAACTTACCAGTGAGTGGAAATAAAACGAAATTAATTGAGAGAGTTTTAGAAAATAAAAAGTAAATTTTTTTTCTAAAACAACATTATAAATATGAATATGAATAATATGAAAGTTACAGACAATGTTGAATTGGATTTTCCGGCGAGAATGAATGATGGTCGTATGTTCACAGATTATCGGCAAAATTGCACACTGAACAATAGTATGAGTAAGCAGATGGGTAGTTGGGAATATAGGGATTATTTAACGAATAATGCTTCCCAAGTTCATCAAAGTGTCTTGAGTAATCTTGAGGCGCAGGTGAAATGTAATAAATGTAGCGATAATACGGTATTGCCCGCTAAAACATTACTCAATTGTTCGCCAGAAAGTTGTACTTATCAGATGAATGATCCAAATGGTTTAGGACAAGACCGAATCTTTTAATTTATTGCTCTCCGTTGCTCTCCGTTGCTCTCCGTTGCTCTCCGTTGCTCTCCGTTGCTCCCGTTGCTTTGCTCCCTTTGCTTTGCTCCCTTTGCTTTGCTCTATTGCTTCCAGTTATTTTTACATTCTAAACAAGTAATAAATTGCGTCATGGGTTCATCGGCGGATCTGGTCTGGAATTCATAATAACTACAAGAGCGACTCCCACATTTACCACATTTAAACATATCAGTCATAGCTTCAGGTTTTAGTTCATATTTTAATTTGTCTTTTTCAGCGAGTTTTAATAATAATTCACTCCATAATTCGGGATAAATATCATACTTTGATAAACTGGATATTTTTGTAGGATCTATTTCGTTGTTTAATATTTTATCTTTGAAGTTTAAATTGCCTAAATATGAATCACCTTTTAAATTACTATAAATACTTCTAATACGACTCAGATATAAAGATTTGAAAATATCGTTTTCCCAGTTTTTGATTATACCATTTTCACTTGAATACTTAAGACATGAATTATAAATATCTTTTTCCATTTGCCGACTTTTTTTATCATCTTGTAATACCTTATGAAACATAGTGAAAGATGAATTGCGAATATGCGACTTAAAACTACTATTTTCCATATTATGTATTACTAAAATTATTTATTTAAATAAATAATCAAATTTAGTTAAATATTTAGATCAATATTCATTGTTATCATAATCAAGTTCCGCACAACTATGATTAATGATTTCATATTCTTCTATCGTCGCATCATATTTATATTCTTCCTTATCTTCTTCCTCTTCATCTACTACGTCATCTGAATTATAATCACCGTATTCTCCATATTGATCACTATAAAATACACTATATTCCCCGATATTTATATCCAAATAATTTACCTTGTACTTTAAGATAAAAATATCACCATATATTTTTTTAATAGACGAATCCTCCTCAATAAAATCACTCTTACCTGACCGAGGTAAATCGTGAATATTTTCAAAACCATATTCACCATCATACCACCCATAACAAATAATCTTAGAATTATCGTATTCCCAAGTATATAATTTTTTTATATCCCCCGAACCTTGACTTTTGGATATCTTATGAAAAAACTTCTCAACCGTTTTACCATTATATTTTATCTCATCCATTCTACCATCTTTGAAAATCTGGATTAATTTCATAATATTATTTAAATAATAAATAATATTTTTAAGTATAAATGGACAAGATAACTTTTAAATCTAAAAATACCTTTGAGGATAGATATAATGAATCCGAAAAAATAAATAATAAATACCCCCATAGAGTTCCAATTATAGTAGAAAAATGTAATAAATCTACTCTAATTGATATAGATAAAAATAAATTTTTAGTTCCTGAAGATTTAAATATGAATCAATTTGTTTATATTATTCGTAAACGTATGAAACTAGATAAATCACAGAGTATATTTCTAATGGTGAACGATTCCGTGTGTCCCAGTAACACTCCTATTAGTGTAATTTATGAAGATCATAAAGATAAGGATGGATTTTTATATATAAAATATGCAAGTGAGAATACATTTGGCTAAACGGTTAAATAAACAAGTGTATTAACAAAATATTTTTATATACTTATATCAATAATGAACAATTATATTATTATCGCTATTTTATTAATAGTCTTATATTTCTTATATAAACCCGATATTTCATATAAACCGTCGCAAGAAGAAATACAGAGTGAAAACTATGTAGATGTAACAAAATCGGTACAAGATTTTCCTTATCCACAATTAAGTAGAACATTTAAAAAATTAAGTCGCGGTGAATCTATTTTACCGTCTACAGATGAGTCTTTACCTGATGGTAAACAAAGCTTAGAATTCGTGAGGACCGATGGCAATGCTAGGTCAAGGATGTATTTACCCGATTATCATCGCAAAGATAGATTAAGTGGTGACACACTTGGTTCAGAAGAATATAGACCCTTCTTAACCGATAATAAAAAATCAGAGAATTCATGGACCGACACAAATGTTTCAGAACATCCTAAATTTTATAATTCAGAAGTGAAAGACGATTTGACAAATATAGGATCGTTTTTCGATAAAAATAATAATTATAGTGATAAAACTACGGCGAATTCTGAACCCTTAGTATCGGATAGCTGCTATAAAGATCGGTTCGGTAATCAGTTCTGTGAAGATAATACTCGTCTTCAGAATATTCCACCTAAACTCATGAGTGACCCAAATTCACCTGTATTAAATACTATCGGATTTTATAAAGATAATAATAGAATTGACGATATGAAAGATAAACTTATGAATGGCGGAACCTTTTATAATAATATAAAAGGATCTATGACTAATGAAACATTCTCATCCTATAATAATAATCCTTTGGAAATATCTATCAGTTTTTAAGATAAATACATCTCTCGTTCACTTCAATCTCATATTTCTTACACCACGATAACGCTAAAGACAATTGTTTTTCACTTGGAAGACCTTTATTGAAACCTCCATTTATCATATTTATCCCTTTATTAATACTTTTCACCTGCTGAATAGTGTAGTCAAAAATAAATTTTAATAAATTTTCATAAAATATTTTATTTACTTTTATATTTAATTTTAAATCATTCAATGATCTACACATTAGATTGACAATTTCTTTATTATATCCTTTAAATTTCAAACATACGATATACTTCTCACTATTACAATTCCTACTTGTTTTGGGTTTATACAAATACACCTTTTCATAAGATAAATTTAATAAATACAATAGTTTTAAAGTTTCTATATTAAAAGTATCAAATATTTTACATATGAAGGTCCCATTTATCTTTTGTAAATTAAGAGCCATGAAGATTTCACTGTAAATCAAGCGTAAAGAATTTATTTCCTGATTGGAATAATCACTCGAGTAATCAAAACCACCATCACCCGTAATTAATTCGCAATTACTCTTGCCTAAGCGATCTATCATACTTAGCATATTTGGAAGATCACAAATATCACCGGTGCCTTTATGCCCGTAAATATAATTTATTTTATATTTTTTTATCTTATTATTCCAGAGAGGAATACTTTTATCGTCCGATAATAAAGAATTAGCATATATATTTATCGTTTGATCACCTGATAAATGAATCAACGATTCTATAAATCCACCTGGGGCTTCGGCTAAATGACAAGTATTCTTTATATCCTTGATAGACAAATAAAAATCATAGAAAAACTCTCTGAATTTAAAATAAGACCTACTGACCGGCGAGACACTGGATATATTTTTTTTACGATACGATGAATAATAAACATATTCATAATCATGAATACTTTTTTTCACCTGATTCCATTCAGTATAATGCTCGTCAATTTTAGATTTTGTTTTATTTAATTCACCCCTCAAGTATTCTAAGATATGTAAATCTCCTGTATTTATAGTTTCTCCTCTCTCATTTGTTTCATTGGTTTCATTGGTTTCATTGGTTTCAGTGGTTTCATTGGTTTCAGTGGGAAACGATTGACTTATTAAGTACTTCATGAAAATAATATCTAAATTGTTTTTAAATTATAAAATATCATATTTATAAAATTTATATATATATAAACATACCCCCAAGAAGATCTAAACGAACTATATCAAAACGCGCCAGAAGGTCTAAACGAGCTAGATCAAAACGCGCTAAGACAATGAGAAGAACAATGAGAAGAACAATGAGAAATAAATTATATGGTCAGAAGGTCACTGAAGCACTCACCAAGGCTCGGGCTCGGGCTCGGGCTCGGGCTGATTTACAAACTCGGGAAAGGATAGGTCACGCAGTATACGATGAATTATTAAAGCT
>Ga0302132_10000619_pt1 | contig 20353 bp, 25 predicted proteins | sample CB9_321_MG_FD_203113 | JGI IMG/M metagenome (GOLD analysis project Ga0302132, IMG submission 203113) | Marine microbial communities from Western Arctic Ocean, Canada - CB9_32.1 | ecosystem: Environmental > Aquatic > Marine > Oceanic | place: Canada: Western Arctic Ocean | collected 2017-09-19
GCGGTAAGGAATCCCAAGCAGCGGTACTCGCGTGTATCGCTAGTCTGTTCGTCATACGTAACCGCCGATCTGTGAAATATCGGATGCCTCGTCAGGACGATATGGTGCAAACAGGCAAGCGACATGACTTCTGGAATCGATATCGAGCAGGTGTGACAGATCAAGGGATCATTGTCGGTGTCCAGATGGAACTGGCCGGTCTTTGTGGCTGCACCGCTGACCTGTCGGAAGGTATTGTAGATCGGGCCATGTTCCACGCTGACAATGCCTATTATTACCCCACGGCTCGAATCAATGGTTATCGCTGCAAAACGAATACGGTTTCGAACACGGCCTTCAGGGGCTTCGGTGGCCCGAAGGGCATGATCGCAGCTGAATCAATGATGGATGACATTGCCAGGAAGGTTGGTCGTGACCCCTTGGATGTGCGGTTGGACAATCTTTATGCGCCGGGCAGAGATGAAACCCCATACGGTCAGAAAATTGAGCAGCATATGCTGCGTGACATGATGGAAAAGCTGGCTGATGATGCCGATTATCGAGACCGAAGAAATGCAATCGTTGCTTTCAACAAAAAAAACACTGACTTAAGAAAAGGGTTGGCGTTAACACCGATTAAGTTCGGCATTTCCTTTACCTCGACGCACCTCAACCAGGCAGGTGCGCTGTTACATATCTACACCGACGGTAGCATCCACATCAATCATGGTGGCACAGAAATGGGCCAGGGTTTGCACACCAAGATTGCCCAAGTGGTGGCTAGTACGCTGGGTGTTTCGTACGAGCGGGTGATGGTCTCTTCAACTCGGACTGACAAGGTACCCAACACATCACCCACTGCGGCATCCGCTGGCACAGACCTTAACGGGATGGCTGCGCAGAATGCCGCTGAAAAAATCAAGCGGCGTCTGATCGACTTCGTTGCAAGTGATTCGGGTGCTCGAAGCAACGAGGTGACGATTGAAAACGATATGATTATGGTGCGCGGAGAGTCTCGTTCATTCGATGATGTGATTAAAGCTGCGTATATGAACCGGGTACAGTTGTCCGCCACCGGGTTCTACAAAACGCCGAAGATTCATTTCGACAAGGAAACAGGCAAAGGGCATCCGTTCTTCTACTTTGCCAACGGCGTTGCACTGTCTGAGGTTATTGTCGATGGGCTTACCGGGGAATACCGGGTGTCGCAGGTCGATATTCTTCATGACGTTGGTAATTCTATTAACCCCGCTATTGATATCGGGCAGATAGAGGGCGGGTTTGTTCAGGGTATGGGCTGGCTGACGACCGAAGAGCTGCTCTGGGATGATACCGGCCGGTTGATCTCGGATAGCCCTGCCAACTACAAGATCCCCACAGCATATGACGTACCCGAAAAGTTTTCCGTGCAGCTTTATAAGGAACCCAACCGGGAGGAAACGATCTACCAGTCGAAGGCGGTTGGTGAACCACCCTTGATGCTGGCGTTGTCGGTTTGGTGCGCGCTTCGCGATGCTGCTGCCAGCTTTTCTGACTATAAGTTTAGCCCGCCCATGAATGCCCCCGCGACGCCGGAAGAGGTTTATTACGCGATCAGTGCAGCAAAAGAGTATTCCTCCCAATGAGTATGAACTGGCAACAGGCTGTGACTCATTGTCATAATGCCGGTGATCCGTTTGCCGTTGCGACGGTCATCAGCACCACGGGTTCGACCCCCAGGGATGGGTCAGCAAAGATGGTGGTTACGCACTCCACGATTTTTGACACCATTGGCGGCGGGCAACTCGAGTTCAAGGTGATCGAGGCGGCAAGAGAGATGCTTGCATCTCGAGTACCCGCGCAGAAAATAGATCATTACCCACTCGCGACCAAGGCGGATCAGTGTTGCGGTGGCAGTGTGACTGTACTCATCGAATCCTTTCCGTTGACAGCAATGCGGTTGGCTCTTTTTGGCGCAGGCCATGTAGCAAGCGCATTAATGCAGGTATTGGCACAATGCGATGCGCGAATTGAGTGGATCGATTCCCGTGAGGAACAGTTTCCGGGTTCTGTATCCGCCAATGTTAGGCTGGTCTGCGTTGATGATCCGGTTGCGTACGTGAATGAGCTCACCGATTCTCACCGTTGCATCATCATTACTCATGATCATGCGCTCGACTATCAATTAACCCATAAGGTTCTAACTGAAACTGAAATTGACTATGTAGGCTTGATTGGATCAGACACCAAGGCGAAGCGTTTCTATTCACGGCTTGAGAAAGATGGCGTGAGCGACGACGACCGCAAACGTTGTCGCTGCCCGATTGGAATGCCAACCGTGAAAGGAAAATTGCCGATGGAGATCGCTGTTTCTATTGCGGCACAGATCCTGTCGTTGGATCCGGTGAAAGCGAGCCAGATTAAGCCCGACCTGACCTGGAAAGAAATCCGAGCGGCGTTTCCTCCGCAGACATGAATATCAATGCCATTAATAACCTCACGGCGGATGATCTTAGGGGGCGACTCCAGAGTTGCTGCCATTGCTCTGCATGGGCAGAGCGGGTGGTCGTATCAGCGCCATTTTTGACAGCGGACAATCTGATGGAGTGTTGTGCAACGGAGTGGCGCAGGGCAACCGAAGAAGAGATATTGGAAGCCTTTTCCGGTCACCCGCAGATTGGTGACATGAACGCGTTACGTAATAAGTACGCATCCACAGCCAGCGCCGAGCAAGGGCAGGTGACCAATGCTGATGAAGCGGTCTTGCTGGCGCTACGTGAACAAAACCAGGTGTATCTGGAAAAGTTTGGATTTATTTTTATAATCTGTGCGACAGGTAAGTCAGCATCACAAATGCTAGCGCTGCTGAAAGCTCGTATCAACAATAGTCCAGATGAAGAGCTGGCTAACGGTGCAAGAGAGCAGGGTGAGATCATGAACCTTCGCCTGTCAAAATTACTGGAGGATGACTAAGTGAGTGATCGCGTACCCATTACTACCCATATTCTTGACCTGGTTAAGGGCAAACCGGCTGCGGGTATAGCGGTCAGCTTGTACTCAGGAGATCAGCTGATCTCAACCGGGCGGACTGATACTGATGGTCGCGTGGAATCCTGGGCGCAGGCATTCGACATTACTGCCGGGAAGTATCGGCTGGAATTTGACGTTGAACCCTGGTTCACCTCAAAGGGTGAAAGCACTTTTTATGAGGATGTCCATATCTCGTTCAGGGTTGATGATACCCGTGAGCACTATCATGTGCCGTTATTACTCAGCCCTTATGGCTACTCTACCTACCGTGGAAGCTGATCTGGCATCAGTGAAATTGAAGAATAAAGTTGAAGACAACTATTGATGAGTACTATTAATGAGTAATCAGGCCTACCGCTCTCGTATTTTGCATGTGACGTCCACCAACCCTCTTAGGTATGAATACCTGGTCGATGGCGTGCTGCTGGTTGAGGACGGCAAGATCAAAGATATTGGCCCTGCGCAACGATTTCTACAGGCGGGGTTTCACTTGGCAGTTTGCCAGCACAACCCAGACTATCTCATTGTGCCGGGATTCATAGACACCCATGTTCATTCGCCACAGCTCGATATCATTGGGTCGTACGGTGAGCAGTTACTGGACTGGCTGAACAAATATACCTTTCCTGCTGAAGCGCGTTATGCGGATGTAACGTATGCGGCAACGTCCGCGGTAGCCTTCCTGGATAGCCTCCTTGACGCGGGTACGACTACCGCTCTTGTGTTTGCAACCAGTCACCTGCAGGCGACGGACCAATTATTTGAGGCTGCTGACGAGAAAGGCATGCGCCTGATTGCGGGCAAGGTCCTAATGGACCAAAACGCGCTGCCGGAAATACTCGATACCGCTGTTGGCGGAATTGCGGACAGTGAAACACTGATCAACAAGTGGCATGGCGCAGGCAGGTTAGGATATGCCATCACACCACGATTCGCCGGGTCGTCAAGCGTACAGCAGCTCCAACTGGCGGGTGAGCTTCATAAAAAGTACCCGGACACCTGGGTGCAGACACATCTTTCTGAAACCCGTGACGAGATTGATTGGGTGGCACAAATCCATCCTGATACTTCGGATTACCTAAATGCCTACGAAAAATACGAACTGGTCGGTGAGCGTTCAGTATTCGCTCATTGTATTCACCTGACTGAGTCGGAGCGGGGCAGGCTCGCTGACGCGGGTGGCAAAGCAGCTTTCTGTCCGTCATCGAACATGTTTCTGGGCAGTGGTTTACTTGATTTTGAGCAACTCAAGAGCGATGGAATAGATGTCAGTCTGGCGACGGATGTCGGTGCAGGCACAAGCCTGTCCATGCTTCGAACCATGGGAGATGCCTACAAAGTCTGCCAGTTACGCGGTTACTCGTTAAGCGCGATGGAAGCCTTCGCCATGTCTACACTGGGGAATGCGCAATGCCTGCACTTGGATAAATACATTGGTAATTTTGAGGTGGGTAAAGAGGCTGATTTTTTGATGCTTGACCCGAATGCCACTGATCTGTCTTCCAGAAGGACAGGATTATCTGAAACTATAGAAGATGAACTCTTCGTGATGATGACGATCGGTGACGAAAGAACGGTGGTGGCAACCTATGTTGAAGGCAATCTAACCAGACAGTAAAGGAGCAGTTTTGGAAGCGTATTTTGTGGACTGGTTTAGTGTGATTGTCCGATGGCTGCACTTGATCACCGGGATTGCCTGGATTGGCGCATCCCTGCATTTTGCCTGGCTTGATAATAGCCTGGAAGAACCAGATGAAGACAAAAAGGCGCAGGGTATAAAGGGGGATCTGTGGGCCATCCATGGTGGCGGCATCTACAACTTCAATAAATATGCCCTGGCGCCGCCAACCTGGCCATCGGTGCTGCATTGGTCAAAATGGGAAGCCTACACCACCTGGATAACTGGCACCCTTTTGATGGTCGCCGTGTATTACCTGCAGGCGCAGTCTTATCTGGTGGGTTCAGGTAAATGGATCGTTGATCCGAATGTAGCCATTGCCGCGAGCGTTGGTTATCTGCTTTCCGGAATGCTGGTGTATGAAGCATTGGTACGCTCACCGCTTCGCCATCAGGCAATGTTGTTTGCTGGATTGCTGGCTGTGTTTATTGGTTTACAGTGCTGGCTGGCTACAAAGTTGTTCTCAGATCGCGCTGCGTTTCTGCATGTTGGTGCGCTGATGGGTACGATCATGGCGGGCAATGTTTTCCTTGGCATTATTCCTGCCCAGAAGAAGTTCGTCGCTGCCGTACAGGCGGGGCAGGACCCGGATCCCGCGCCTGCGGCATTTGCCAAGCAGCGTTCCATGCATAACAATTACTTCACCTTGCCGGTGCTGTTCTGCATGATTAGCAACCATTATCCGTTCCTGTATGGGCACGGTTATAACTGGGTAATTCTGATTTCCATCATTGTGATTACTGCCTATGCCAGGCACTTCTTTAACCAGCGAAATCGGGGAATTGTGGATTACTCGATACTGGTTAAGGCCTTCGTGGCATTTATACTGCTGTCGGGTGCACTTGGCGTTGAGCGCTATGAACAACAGCGGGGCTCCGTTGCGATGGACGTGGCTGATGGTGCTGCGTTTGCATTGATCGATACTCACTGCGCGGTCTGTCATTCACAAACGCCGACGAAACCTGGTTTTGTTGCGCCTCCGGCGGGAATACTGATGGATGACCGAGATGCGATCCTGCAATCAGCTGCCCAGATGCTTACGGCGGTGCAGACTGACTATATGCCGCTGGGTAACCTGACGAGTATGACCGATGATGAGCGAGCAGAACTGGTGAGTTGGCTGCAGAAGAAGACAAACCTTTAGGGGAGTGGGTCGGTGCCAGTGTTTATACCAACAATAGATTTTTCGGCCTATAACGAGCAGGACGATGCCGCCCTCGACGATCTGGCGAGCAGGGTCTCCGACGCATTAACCCATTCGGGATTCATGAAAATTGTGAACCTGGGAATTACCCAGGCACAGATTGATCACACTTTCGAACTATCAACGTGGTTCTTCTCTCGTTCCGAGGAAGAAAAATCGACTTCTGCCTATGTGAGCGCCGAAGAGAATTTTGGTTATCAGTCTCTGGGCGTAGAACATCTTGATCCGAGTAAGCCCGCTGACCTGAAACAAACCTTTACCCTTCGCGACCTGCTTCGACATGACAGGTCAGACCCCCGTTGGCCTACGCCTGAATTCAGGGACGAGCTTACAAATTTTTATACAGCATGCCTCGAAGGTGCCTATCGCATCCAACGCGTGTTCTCAAAAGCACTTGGTATGGAGCAGGATTTTTTTGTGCAATATCACCAGGGCGAAAATGTCAGCCTCCGATTACTCTACTACCCATCTTCGGGTATTGACGATATCGCGGCCGGTCAGCTTGGCGCAGGCGCTCACACCGATTACGGCATGATCACGCTATTGTTCCAGAAAGATATCGGTGGGCTTGAGGTTCAGGACGCGGAGGGTGCCTGGCATCCTGTTGCGCCGGAAAACGATGCCATTGTCATCAATACTGGTGACCTGATGGAGCGTTGGACCAATGGCAGATATCGTTCTACCCCACACCGTGTGCAACCCAAACTCGGCGATGTTGATCGATACAGTATTGCCGTGTTCGTTGACCCTGATACTGAAACGCCGGTCAAGGTACTGGATAGTTGCCTTATAGCGGGACAACGCCCAAAATTCCCCGAGGTGACTGCCGGCGAACATATTCAGGAGAGGATTAGGGCGAGTCACGGGGCCCGGCGGGTTCAAATATAGGCTGCAATTAGGTTGAGGGACTAGGACTAGGACAGGGGGAAGTCTTTCTTGCGGTTTTCTCCTCATTACTACTCTTGTTGCAGCAGTGACCCTGCTGCCCAGCTGCACGAAGCGTCGTCAGTTCGACCCCTTCTTTCTGAATGAGTACACCTCCATGCAGAGCCTGCAGATCGCTCAAGGCTAGGACGAGCTAGACTAGCCGCGCTCGATCAGCGTGACTATACTGAGCCATACAACTACAGGACGATGATCTATGAAGAATCTTCGTAAGGTGGCCCTGGTCGGGGCCACACTGGCGAGCCTGGTATTGGGCGGGGTGGCAATTTCAGCGGATGGCCAGCCTCCACCGCTGCCCATTGAACCCACAGGTATCATCGAGACTCTGCCTAAGGACTATCCCGCAAGCTGGTTCCTGGTCCATGATGCTGCGTTTTTCCAGATGTCGGACGGTAAGGTCTACGTGATCGACATTGAGGGAAATAACTTGCACGAACAGGTCAAGGGTACCTTCAATGTAGTCTTGATGGGTAATGTCTTGCAGTCGGCGCGTCGCCACGAAATATATGCCACCGAGACAATTCACTCCAGGGGTACCCGGGGTAAGCGCCAGGATCTGGTGACCATATGGGACCAGGAGACGCTCAGTCCGATGGGTGAGGTGCTGTGGCCCACGCCCAAACGGTTTATGGGGATGCCTCAGCGCTTCGCCATGTTGCTGATCGACAATGACCGCTGGCTGGCGGTGGCTAACTTCAGCCCGGCAACCTCGGTAACATTGATTGACCTGGACAGCAGGAAAATCATAAATGAAATCCAGACGCTGGGCTGCGCCTTCGTCTACCCCACCGGTGAGCGTGGTTTCAGTTCATTGTGTGCTGACGGTCGTTTTCTGAGTACCGAATTGGCCGAGGACGGGACGGTGATCGCGCGGACCAGGACCGACGTTTTTTTCGATTCAGATACCACGCCAATTTATGAGCGTCCGGCGGTGATTGGTGATACGGCTTATTTCCCCTCCCTTGCGGGTCTGGTCTATCCGGTAGATATCAGTGGCAAGCTTGCAAAAGTGGGCGAGCCCTGGAGTCTGGTAAGCGAGGCCGAGAGCGCGGCAAAATGGGCTCCCGCTGGCGTTGGCCTGATTGACAAAGACGACCTGGGACGCTTTTATATACTGATGCATCCGGACAGCAAGGATGGCAGCTACCAGGGCGGTGGTCCGGAGGTGTGGGTTTTCGACGCGGCGAAACAGAAGCGTGTACTGAAAATTTCGATGAAAGCCTGGGGCTTGTCGCTGGCGGTCAGTCGCGGCAAGAAGCCACGGTTGATGGTGACCAATCCAACCGATATGAGCCTGGAAATCTACGACGGTCTGAGTGGGGAATTTATTAAGACCATTACTGGCTTTGGTCAGTCCACGCCACTCATGATGCACAGCTCGCGGTAGGAGGCAACTTTTGCCTGACTTAATAAGCAACAGCATCGCCCTGTTTTTCATCTGGCTCTTCGCGGTGGCCGCCTTACAGAAGCTTGGCTCACTGCGCTACTACACAGATCTGTTTGCCACCTATCTGCCTGGGTTCTCTGCCAGCAGGCTTCTTGTCTGGTTCGTGGCCGGCAGCGAATTGTTCCTTGTGCTGTTGTTGCTGGCTCCCCAGAGCCGAACTGCAGGTTTGCTGGGAAGCGCCGGTTTGGTCTTGATGTATGCACTGATGATGACATGGAAGATAAAGCGCGGGGGAGGTGACATGGCTTGCGGCTGCGCTGGACCCGATTCAGCCTTGGCTGTGAGTCCCGCCCTGGTTGTTCGCAATCTCGTTTGCGCCGCCCTGGCATTGCTGGCCCTTCTTCCCTCGGCTATCATCGCAGCGGGTATGCTCGACTTCGGGCTCTCCCTTAGCTGCGCCATTTTTCTGTCGCTCCTTTATCTGTGCAGCGACCAAATTATTGCCAATGCACAATATATGGCTGGAGAAGTTTAAAAATGGATTGGTTGGTAATCTCTAATATTTTGCTGTGGATAGGCTTCATCGCCATGGTGCTGGTCAACTTGGCCCTTGCCAGGCAGATCGGTGTTCTTTATGAGCGCGTGGCGCCAGCAGGTGCGCTGATGATGAACCAGAAACTGACCGTGGGCGCCGCTGCGCCGGAGCTGGCTCTGTCTACCCTGGACGGCAGCGTTCTCAATGTGGGCAGGGTGGAAGAAAAATCGCAGCTACTGTTTTTCCTGTCACCCGATTGCCCTGTCTGCAATGAACTGACACCTGCATTGAAGTCCGCGGCAAAAGCCGAATCCGACTGGATGGATGTCATCCTGGCCAGCGATGGTGAACTGGACCACCGCGCCTATGTTAAGCGCAAGGGCCTGCAGGGTTTTCCCTATGTGGTCTCGGAGATCCTGGGCAAGACTTATGGCGTGGCGAAATTACCTTACGCGGTGCTGATTGACGAGGCGGGTACTATTGCTTCCATGGGGATTATCAATTCCCGCGAGCATCTGGAGAGCCTGTTTGAAGCCAAGGAACGAAAAGTGGCATCTATACAGGACTATATGAACCAAACACAGGCGGTGCAGCACGTGGAGGCTGACAAGGCATGAAGATATTTGACAGGTTATTCGAACAACAAGCCCGCCAGCTGGCCCAGCGCTCCTCCCGACGAGGGCTGCTCAAGGGCCTGGGTAGTTTGTTGGTGGGCGGCGCTGCCATACCTTTACTACCGGTGTCCAGGGCCTACGCTGCTGAAAAACCGGTGGATGAGGGTGATCCCAGTAGCTGTGACTACTGGCGCTATTGCGCCATGGACGGATTCCTGTGCGACTGCTGCGGGGGCAGCGCGAATACCTGCCCGCCGGGAACCGAGATGTCGCCGATTACCTGGATTGGCACCTGTCGCAACCCCGGGGACGGGCGTAACTATGTCATTTCCTATAACGACTGTTGCGGTAAGTCTTCCTGCGGCGCCTGCTTGTGCCAGCGTGACGAGGGTGACAGACCGCCCTACCGCCCGGACAAGACCAACGATATCAACTGGTGCCTGGGTACTTCCAGTGCGGCCTATCACTGCTCCACGGCCATTGTTGTTGGAGTGGCATTCGAAGAAAAATGAAAATAATGCTCGGGGCACTTTGGCTGTGCCTGTCCTCGGGCGTTCTGGCCGAGAAGATGAAGTGGGAGCGTGCCCAGTTCAATTACACGATGTTCTGCCAGGGTTGCCACTCACCGGACGGGACCGGGGCCAATTCGGTGCCGCGAATGAAGGACAATATAGGCTATTTCCTTGAGATCCCGGCGGGACGCGAGTACCTGGTGAGGGTGCCCGGATCTGCGACGTCGGCCTTGAACGACCGCGATCTTGCAGAGGTGCTCAATTGGATTATCAGCGAGTTCTCCGGTGACAGTGCCGATGATAATTACAAGCGGTATACCGCGGGTGAAATTTCCCGGCTGCGAGTTCACCCGCTCAATGAAGTAGAACACTATCGCAGAGAACTGTTGGTGCAAATTGCCACTGCGAAAGCCAGAGAGTAAACATCCTGAAGAAATTACTGGTCGCTTGCATCGTCCTGTTGCTCAATACCACCACCATGGCCTGCGACGCGCCCGCCAAGGCACAATCTCTTTACACAATCTAGCGAGCGCGACACCCAGCCTATGATGATGGCATTGAAGCGACTTTACGCTGGAGACCCGTTAGGAGAAAGAGGATGTTCATAAAAACTCTTTGTACAGCACTCGCAATAATTGTAATGTTCAGTGCCTTGACCGAAAATGCGGCAGATTACCCCGATGGGAGAGGTTGGGGCCCATATCAGGCAAACGCAATGACAGGTAACAGGCTTAACTGCTCAGCAGCTGAATATTTCAATTTACGGGTAGCCAGAAATGACGCATCTTGACCCCGCCGCAATAGACCAGTTTCAACAGTTGGGATATTTGTCCCCAGTATCGGTCATCAGCAGCGCGCAGGCGATGATGTATCGAGCAAGGCTTGAAACCTATGAAGCCAAAATTGGGCACCCGGTTAAGGGACCCTTGCGCACCAAACCCCATCTATTGTTCAAATGGGTAGACGAGTTGATGCGCCACACAACAGTACTGGACTCTATCGAGGATTTAATCGGCCCGGATATCCTCTGCTGGAATTCCTGGTTCTGGATCAAGGAGGGGAATGCACCCAGCTATGTATCCTGGCACCAGGATAGCCAGTACTGGGGGCTCGACACCAACAATTTGGTGACCGCATGGCTCGCTTTGTCACCAGCCAGCGAAGCCAGCGGCTGCATGCGGGTAATGCCGGGTTCCCATCTCAAGGAACCTATGATTCACAAAGATCTCTACGACGACGACAACCTGCTGACACGCGGTCAGGAAATCGTTGATGTCGATGAATCCAAGGCAGTTTCCATGCCGCTGCAAACGGGTGAGATGTCATTTCACAATATTCGCATTGCCCACGCATCGGGACCGAATGTGACCAGTGAGCGCAGAATTGGACTATCTTTACATTACATGCCACCACAGACCAGCCAACTGAACTCAGAATGGGATTGTGCGTCTCTGGTGCGGGGTGTTGATCGCTTCGGGAATTTTGAACAAGCGCCAGTGCCTACCTGTGACTTCGACCCCGTGACCGTGGCTTATCATGAGAAAGCGACTACTGCGATGCGCGAGCTGTTATTTAAAGGTGCAAAAAAAGTGAGACCGACCATCTGAGCTGGCACGCCGATCGCAATCTGCTAGTCGAGGTCCAACAAACCTGCATGTCAGTGTGTCGCCTCAGAACACGGTAGAGGATAACCATTATCTGCAAGGCGGTTTCTATTGCTTACGAAACACAGGCAACGGATGTTAGTGATGCCGTATTTTACTTGAGTTTAAACGGCCCCACCCGCAGGGAGGTAAACCACGTTACCTGATTATCCCGCCAATTAGCGGACAGTTGTTCCGACGTTCCCTTCTAGAAGAGACTTAATATACTTGTTTCTGCTATGGCGAGGGTTGAGGGTCCAACGCGTAATTCTTTCATCCTCGACGTCTATGGTGGAGATGAATAATTTATGTTTCATTGCCGCATCAAGTAGTGTCGTTAGGGTACTTTTTTGTGTACGTGAGCGGTGTGCCAGCTCTGAACTACAAAGGGGCAAATTGCGTTGAGATAATAGTTGCTCCCAGATTGACAATTCTATCCTAATCAGCTGGCCTGACACCCCACGTAAAGGATCATTGCCTCTTTCACTTATTAGGACGGATAGACCTAATATGTCTTTTGAAATATTGAGCTTTATTGACGCCTTTTTCCACTCGTGGGGCGTTTGGGCTCTGATACAAATGTCTGCTATATCCTCAGTGAGTGATTCACTCGGATATAGATGGCCGTGTGTTTCTGTGCAACGACCGTTGTCCAAGTATCGGTTGATTGATCTCTCGATATACGATGGGTCTTCGGTAGTGTTGCTCTTCAAAAACTCGCGGGTGACAGGGTTGCTCCAACCGAACCATTGTTCTAGAAGCCGCGTTTTGATATTCGCTGCGCGATAGCTCTGGCGGTTTGTTGTCTGTCCGATATTCAATTCCATTAGGAACCTTTGAAGCCCATGGAAAACGGGTAGGCTGATCTTTCGGTCTCTTTCAAAACTGCATTGAACCCAGCCTTCTTGGGTCGTATAAGCCTTGTTGTGTTGACTTTCTAAGTTCATGTTCTTCTCTGCCGACACCTTTTACGTTTCGTTAGATAACACACCGGTCAAAACGTGATAGCGGCCTACCGTCCCGTTGCATTAATAATGTTAACCCCAGGGTCTTGGACACCCTGCTCAACAATTCAGCTTTTCGCCCAAGATCAAACGTGGTTGCATCAACCATGGTAGCAATACTTTCCGCCTTGGCTTCCTTTAGGCTCGCAACAGCTCTCGCCGCTCGATCAGGGCCCAACAGATCGGGATACTGATCCCATAAACCACTCGTACTAACCATGACATGTTCATGCATCAGAGTGAACCCGAGATCATCGGGTGAAATGGTGCCATTGATAGTGCGTATAGCTTCCAATAAGTCTTCTCCTGTAGGGTGAACATAACATCATTTTTCCTGCACGTTAATAGACCTTGGCACAACTATTTTTATCTGCTCCACTGGCACAAGAAATTTTCGGGACAACAGATGACCACCACCATTCCCAAGTGCATCAATGAGGTAACTTCCCCATGGTTATCAAGCATTCTGGGAACTCAAGTCATAGACTTTAACACCACTCTCGTTGCTGGAGGTCATCTTGCAGATGTCTTCAGAATCCATGACATCATATTCGCCGACAGTTCATCACCCCTTCCTCGGTCACTCATCATCAAAATCGTTTGTCAGAACGAAGACCAAAGAGCAATTGCTACTAGCAATAACGCTTATTTGCGAGAAGTACTTTTTTTCGAAAAACTCGCCGCTGAGGTACCACTTCGTACACCGACCATTTACAGCGTGCTATATGACAACCTGGAGCGATGTGAGTTTTTTTCTATCATCATGGAAGACCTAAGCTCTCACTCGAAGTTATTTGATCAGTTAACTGATCAGCTGGGAGAAGCAGACATACGAAAGATCATCTTGGAACTGGCAGAGTTTCACGCTCTCTTTTGGGAAAGCGATACTCTTAAATTAGATTGGATTGGATTTCCGGAAGACCGCTACGAATTTCCGATGCATGAAGCTGCACTGGGGTGCGAAGATAATATCGACACTTTTGTTGCACTGTGGGAGAACGCTTTTAAGCAACGTCCTTTTCAGGATAAATGGCCATCTTTGGAGCCCATGACCAGACTCATCTGTGATGGAAACGCAGAGCGGCTATTGGGCCAAATCTACAAAATTTTGAACCAAAGACCTCATACACTGCTGCACAGCGATTTAAGAGGGAACAACTTATTTAGAACGAAACCCCAAATCGGGGAGTCCAGCGAAATCACTTATATTGACTGGCAGCTAGTGGCTCCAGGGCCCCCTGGCCTGGAGTTTAGCCAAGCATGGCAGCACTCCGTGCCCCCCGAGGTCCGACGAAAAGACCTCGACTTTCTAAAGCAATATCATCAGAGGTTGACGGAAATTGAGCCCAAAACAGCAGCTTACACCTACCCAATGTTGTTGGAAGACTATCGCCTGGGTTATGTCCTCTGGTGGATGACACTGATCACCTTGGGGGCAGCGGTTCTTAAATCATTGGAGACACCTGAAGGAAGAGAGGCCAAGGCGCTCTGGGGAACAAATATGCCGTATATGTATCAGGCGATAGAAGATCACGACTGTTACGGTATGGTCAAACGTCTCCTTTCTCTCTCGACCTAAAAAGATATTTAGATGGTCGATTTACTCGCCATATCATCATCCGTCATTGATGGCACTCAGACCGCAGAGGGCAATGGCCTTATGAACCAGACTAGCCTGTAGCGCCAATGGTATCGGGCGCGACGGTATGGGTTATTGTCAGGTAGAGCGGTCGTTACAGGTCGCTGACAATTTTTGCTTTGCTGTCTTTCTTCGCTTTCTTTTGTGCTTTTTTTTCTTTTTGCGACAGCAGTGCGGTCTTTTTGCTTTCCTTATTGGTTTTTTGTTCCCTGCCCATTGGATTTTCCTCAAATTATCCGCAGAGCTTGTTCCTCAGGAAAGAGATTAGCAATAGGTTTATTGTCATCGAATGCTGCTCTGGCCGCCATCTACAGGTATTAATTGTCCCTTGACAAAACATGACGCATCCGAAAATAGGCTATTTCGTTACCGACTTTATCGATGGTTCTTTAACGGTACGCCGAAGTGACGTTGTTAAAATAATCATCGAGCATCGCGTTTGAATCGACCGATAAGCAGACTTGATGATTCCCTGATGTGCCTGGCACGAAGACCGTCCTACCGCGTTGCTCTCCTTCCAGGATACAGCTGAGCCGGCCGTGCTCGGTGCCAAACATGTCGGGATTGTGTGCGTAGGCAATGGCCGAGGAATCGTGGACAGGAAACTCGTCCCAGTTCTGACTGGTTTTGTAGAAACTCGCATACACACTGTTGATAGATAGCAAAAGGCTTTGCAGGGGTGATAGGTCTGGCATTAACGAATTCACAAAGGGCTGTGACATTCGGGTCTGCAGGGTGACATCAAGTCCAACCATGACGAGAGGAATGTTCGAATTAAAGACGATGGACGCCGCTTCAGGATCGCCAATTATGTTAGCTTCTGCCCAGACGGTAACGTTTCCTTCACAAGTTGCGGCGCCTCCCATAAAGATGATTTCTTTTACGCGGTTAGCAAACGTGGGGTCTTTGTTTAGCGCCATCGCGATGTTGGTAAGTCTGCCCACAGCGATAATGGTGATCTCGCCTGGGTTGGCGTTGGATGATTCGAGCAAATAGGTACAGGCGTCCTGATCTTCTGCTGATTTTCCAGCAACCGTTACTTGTATATCTGCTAGACCGTTTATGCCATGAACAAAGTCGGGGTAATCCTCGGGTTGTTCTCCCGTCACACCCCGATCAGCTCCGCGGTAGACTGGCGCAGTGATGCCAAACTGTTCACAAAGGAACAGGGCGTTATTGGTGCAGTTTTCAATGCTGGCGTTACCCAAAATGGTAGTAATACCTAATAGTTCCAGGTTGTCACAGGCATGCAGGTAAAGAAGTGCCATGGCATCGTCTATGCCTGGGTCTGTGTCCAACACTATCTTCCGGGGGCCGTTCATGAAGGGCGAAGCGCTTCTGCATTGATTTCTGATAGTCGTTCGTGAAGATAAGATTTTGCGGTGTACCTATCAGACAGCACCATCTCTGGGTAAGGGTGGCAAAATACCGGTGCGGTCAGGCGAGCCTTGTTGGCGGCATCACCTGTTGGATTGACGACTCGGTGAGTCGTCGATGGTATTACTCCCCCCGTGAGTTCCTGAAGCATGTCCCCAATATTGATCACAATGGAGCCGGGTGGCGCCTCAACGGGTATCCAATTGTCAAAGCCTTTTGGCTTAATCTGCAGGCCAGATTCGCTGGCGGCGGGTAACATGGTGATGAGGTTAATATCTTCGTGAGCGCCAGCACGAATTGCATCAGGCGGCTCATTGCCGGTTAAGGGCGGATACCTAAGGATACGTAAGAGGGTCTGGTTGCGTGATAGATATTCTTCGAAAGGCTTGTCGATAGATTGCCAGAGGCTTGTTGGTGAATTGGCCTGAAGCCAGGCCATCACATCCTTGCCCAGGTTAAAGATGGCGTCATAATAATGCAGGGTCAGCTTTTCAACGGACCCGGGCAATACACCACCTGGCCAGTAATGGAAGTATTCTTTAAGGTCCTGTGCTTCGTGTCCCTTTGCGGTTTCGGCAAAAAGAGCCGAGAAATATCCAGCCTGAGATTCTGTATTTGTGACGTACTGATCCGGATTGCTTTTACAAAAGAAGTTGTCCCAGTCCTCGTAAAGCGCGTTCAGTTCCGAGACGGGTATTTTATGGTTTTCAACTACCGCAAAGCCTGATTCGATCAGGGATTCTGTAACAAGTCGCTGCGCGTCAACCGCGTTAAGGTCTACGATATCGACTTTCATGGCTAGCTGTTTGCTGGCTTTGCGTTCATGGCTGAAATCGTCTTCCAGATTTCCGGCTTGTCAGCTGCAATTTCTTCGTCGCTTAAACCCGATAGCTCATGGGGAAACACCAACCATTGGTCTGTTTCGTGGACAAAAAAATCTGGAACGATATCTGTGGTGTTTCTGTCGGGCTTGTACCACGGTGTGGCAATCTTAATCGTCTTGGGTAGATTAGCGCGGGATTTATCAGACAATTCATTCAAAATTGCGATGATGCTGCGACCAGAATCGAACACGTCATCGACAAGCAGTAGGTCATCGTCGGCGTTAACATTATCGATAATGTAGTTAAGACCGTGTACGCGAACTTCTTTATCCTGCTCCCCGATCGAGTAGTAGGATGATGTTCGAATAGCGATATGGTCTGTCTCGACGCCTCGATAATCGAGGTATTCCTGCACCGCGATACCAACCGGTGCGCCACCGCGCCAGACGCCAACAATGAAATGGGGTTTAAAGCCGCTCTGAAAAATCTGGTCGGCCAGTTTAAAAGAATCGATGAGCAACTCATCGGCGGAAATGAAGCGTTTTTTCATGGTCCGCAGAGTAGCATTGCAGGACGCTATTTGTCATTGTTACGTGAATTATAAAACCAGCAGGGTGCAGCAGTGCAGGATTTTCTTCAGCGCTATTTTCAATTGGATCATCACCGCACGAATGTGCGAACTGAAATCATCGCAGGTGCCACCACTTTTCTTTCTATGGCCTACATTACAGTCGTTAATCCCGCGATTTTGTCAGACGCGGGTATGGATTTTGGGGCGGTATTTGTCGCGACCTGTATCGCGGCAGCGGTGGGTTCACTTTTCATGGGGGTATGGGCGAATTACCCGATCGCTCAGGCGCCGGGTATGGGCCAAAATGCCTTTTTTACCTATGGCATCGTGCTTGGACTAGGGCACACCTGGGAGGCAGCGCTGGGGGCTGTTTTTGTCTCCGGGATTATTTTTGTGATCTTGAGTGTATTGCCCGTTCGTGAATGGCTGATCAATGCCATCCCAAAGAACCTTAAACTTGGTATCTCCGCCGGTATTGGGCTATTTCTTGGTTTTATCGCGCTCAAGAATGCTGGCGTGGTGGTCGCTAACCCAGCAACACTGGTGACTTTTGGCGATATGGCGGCGCCCGGCGCTATTATTTGCCTAGCTGGCTTTGCTTTAATCGTCGCGTTGACGGCACGAGGTGTCACAGGCGCTGTCATTATCGGTATGCTGGTGGCGACCGCCCTTGGTTTGGCCGTTGGTGCAGCAGAATATCAAGGCGTTGTTGCCGCGCCTCCATCGCTCGCTCCGGTGTTGTTTAAATTCGATCTGATGGCGGTTTTGGACGTCTCTATGGTCACGGTCGTATTAACAATGTTGCTCGTGGATGTGTTTGACACAGCGGGGACCTTAGTGGGGGTTTCTAATCGGGCGGGTTTAACGGACTCTGATGGCAAACTGCCTAGGTTAGGTAGGGCGTTATTGTCTGATTCAACAGCAACGGTTGTCGGCGCAATCGCAGGAACCTCTTCGACGACGTCTTATATAGAAAGTGCTGCCGGAGTGGAATCTGGTGGTCGGACTGGACTGGTAGCAGTGACAGCGGCAGGGCTTTTTCTTCTTTGCTTGTTTTTTGCGCCGCTTGCCCAAACTATTCCTGCGTTTGCGACATCAGCCGCGCTATTGTTTGTGGCTTGCCTGATGGCAAAGAGCTTGGCTGAGTTGGATTGGCAAGACCTTACCGAAAGCGCACCGGCTATTGTTTGTGCGCTCGGTATGCCTTTGTCTTTCTCGATTGCCGACGGGATTGGACTTGGCTTTATCACCTATGTTGCGATTAAAGTGATGAGTGGCAGGGCCGCAGAATGTCCCGCCGCAGTTTATGTGATTGGTGCGATTTTTCTGAGTAAGTTCCTGTTTCTTTAATCATCCATGCAGAGTGGTTTCACCAGTGAGTAACCAGCGCCGACCAACTTCCGACACCCGAAGAAATTCGAGATGACTGGGGGAAACTAATCATCGATACCGTGTTACCCGATGGCGTCTGGTCAAGGGAAGGATTGTCGCTGAGAGACCGCAGTATGAAAACCGTCGCCGCCCTGACCGCGTTGCACTGCCCGTATGAACTGCGCATCCACATCGGCCGCGGATTGGACAATGGCCTTACCCGAACCGAAATAAGCGAGCTGATCATGCATATGGCAATTTACGGTGGCTTTCCAGTCGCCGTGGAAGGCATGCAGGTGGCAACCGAAGTTTTTGCCAAGAGAGATGCGCGTGAGGCAAGAAATTCAGACTGACACTTCGCTGAATCTACGGGGCCAGCGAGCTCAGGTCAATCTTGTAAAGATCGACGACATTTTCACACAAGATGGCCTGTTTCATCTCTGGTGTTAGAACCTTCGTGTGTTCTTCCAGCATTGCCTGTGACCAGGGCCAGGTGGAGTCAGAGTGGGGGAAATCGTTAGCCCACATCAAACGGCGCCAGTTCATCATTTCGGCACTACGGAAAGCGACCCAATCATCCTGGAAGGTGATGTAGATATGTTCGAGGAAATATTCGCTCGGCATCCTGGACAGGTCAACGTTCGGTGCCAGCCAGTTCCTGTGACGTTTGTAAGCATGATCCATGCGATACAAATAATGCGGCACCCAACCTGCATCGGCTTCGACGCAGACAACTTTCAATGCCGGATATCGCTCGAACACACCACCGAAGATCAACGTCCCCATAATGTCCTGGTTGCCCCGGATAATAGATAGGAAACTGTTAATTCTGGGCCCGCGATGCCCCCCTCCCTTGGTCGTGAGAATATGGAATGAAACCGGCAGGTCCAGCTCAATCGCCTTTTCCCAGACGGGATTGTAAATCTCTGAATCAAAGTCTTCTTCCTGAGGATTACCCGACATCATCACGCCACGTAACCCCAGGTCCTTGATGGACTGGAGATCTTTAACTGTTTGTTCCGGACTGCTGACGGCAGTTTGCCCGCAGCCTAACAATCGATTCGGGTTTTCGCTGCAGTATTCAGCAATCCAGCGGTTGTAGGCATCAAAGCAGGCCTGTTTGTAATCAAAATCTTTATGGTTACACAGCATCATACCGACGGTTGGATAAATGATCTCTGCTGACACACCATCTTTTTCCTGGTCTGCGATCCTGGCTTTAGGGTCCCAGCCACTGCGATGCAGCTCTTCAAATTTGACGCCACCGGTGGTGATTTCTTCCGGCTTTTTACCGGCTGCAGCAACCAACCCCAATTGGATGGGCCGATCCATGCCGTCGATAATGAAAACATCGCCATTCCCCAACGACTCAACTCGAGGCGCACGATCTCGAAATTTGGCATCTATGTAGTCGATATAAGTATTTGGGGCTTCGGTAATATGGGAATCAGCTGAAATTACTGGATAGTCCATCGGCATTTCCTGGGAGATTTCGATTTCTTTCTTTATACGCCATTCGAGTGATCCTGAACAGCGTCGATCAGAGTATAGGCATCATAAACCATATTTTCCGAGGAACAGTACGTATGGTAATGGCTGTAACGGCCTGAATCTGATGGAGCCATGTAATAGTGCATCAGTTTAAATTCTGTGGGTGGAGTCCAGTCAATTTCAAAAGCCATAGCGTGGGCTGACATCCCCTAGATCAGTTCTCTGTAAACCAATCGCCATTGGTTTCGTAAGCAACGTTCCCGAACTGATCAATGTTAAAGAATATGTCCGAAGAATTAATTTACCAAGAATGCATATTGTTGGTTCAATTGCCTGGCTTGTCTGGGTGGTTCTCAGAACACTTATAATGGATATGTATGGTTTGGGACTATTTGGAATAGACTTTGAAAGATGGGGTGACGATATGATCTTTGTAAATATTGCACTGCCTATTTTGGCCCCGTGGCTGGCATTCAAGGCGTACAAATGGGTGGTCGAGGTGGAAGTTAGAGCGCGAGCGACTTCTTCTCTGGGCATTAACGCTACGCTCTAGGCTGCTCTCTGGGCTGC
>Ga0302132_10000623_pt1 | contig 20324 bp, 7 predicted proteins | sample CB9_321_MG_FD_203113 | JGI IMG/M metagenome (GOLD analysis project Ga0302132, IMG submission 203113) | Marine microbial communities from Western Arctic Ocean, Canada - CB9_32.1 | ecosystem: Environmental > Aquatic > Marine > Oceanic | place: Canada: Western Arctic Ocean | collected 2017-09-19
TCCCAACGCGCAAACCAAACCTCCCAACCGTCAGGCATTCCATCACCATCCGTATCGGCAGACAATGGATTAGCGGAACCACGATCAGTCAATGGCATACCAGGAACGCTTACTATGGTAGTAACACTAACGGATTCACCAAACGGTCTTGATGCACTAGACACCCATGTATCATTCCACAACGATGTAGAAAAACCGTCTGGTAAAGGTGCACCACTTTCAGTGTAGTTACCAAAAATTTGGTCATCTCGAATATGATATTCCATCCAATTGCTGAATTCTTCTTCAACTTGGATTACACCATCATGATTAGCGTCATATCCATCCCCATCTGGATTTGAAAATGCATCACTACCATTTAGAGGATTGATACCAATATTGGAAATTAACCAAGTGCAAGAATATCTTGATTCCCAACCATCGGGTAAAGAATCACCATCTGAATCAGGGTTGTTTGGGTCAATCTTTGTCCAAGATGCTGCGGCTTCTGCGGTCTCACCGAATGCAGGTAATCCATCAGCTAATGCTGCTTGCAACAGCAATTCCCACTGATATTCACACAAATTAGACAGCCCATCGCTATCTGCATCTTCAAATGCATCGGTAGGGTCTCGAGGGTCAAGTGACCACTCGTTACCTCCATGAAAATCAGTTCCAATCCATCGACGATTAGCAATTTCCCAACCATCGGGCATCCCATCTTTGTCCGTATCTGAATTTGTAGGGTCTGTAGAGCGGTCTGTCCCGCCACTAGCCATGGTTCCAGGGTAGCCAACTGCGTATACCTGAGCGGCAGCATCACCTTCAGTTTGATCACATACATATTCGCCTATCTCATAGTGGCAAGTGAAGTTGGTCTCATCATAGAACCAACCCCAGTATTCAGACCCATCAAGCAAACCATCACCATCGGTATCAGATAGCCTTGGGTCGGTGCCATTCCACCCATCTGGGGTACTAGCAATATACCTGAATTCATCTAGATTTGTCCAGTTATGGTCAATCAAATCATCTACATACGGATTGATATTAATTCCATCAACATCTAAGTCCTCATCCCTATCAAATGGATCTGTTGGGTCAAGTCCGTGAGCATTTTCCCAACCATCAGGCATCCCATCAAGGTCTGAGTCATTACTAAACGGATTTATTAGCATACGATTGGAATACCTACCAGGGTGTAACCCAGCGAATACAGTATCATTACCGAGCACATCCATTACTATAATTTCAGTAACAAATCCAGGGATTCTTGTGTGTTCATCATCAATCCCCAATACTCTGGCATGGTCGCCATCTAAAGTCCAAGTACCGTACCTTGAACCAACTAATATCTCATCACCGAGTGGTAATATCGCATGAACATCATTAGCACCATCTAAATTGTTTTCATCATTCTGCATCCGGTCTCTAGAGAAGGCAATGGAAGGGTCTGCTTCATCTAACAGTGAAAATTGGTGTACTCCACCTGCAGTCCCTACCCACAGTGTCTGGGTACTAGAGATTGTCCCATCGGGTTGACGTGGCCCATCCAATACAAGAGCCCTTACATTTGCAGAATGAGAAATGTTCTCATCATTTGCATGACGCACATAATTTTCAGCATCGGATTCATTGAATATCCATAGTGCTGGATAATCCCCTGTTGCATCTTCTGTGCTTGCTACTAAGAATCCGTGGTCAGTACCGACATAGAGTTTCTTGGCACCACCATTTACAGATGTGTGAGCAACCGCCTGAATTGTTGCATCCTCTATTTCTAAGACTTCAATGAGAGTTTCTGCCTCTCTTAAATCTGTGATTTGCCCAGAACCATCAATTGTTAATGTCCATGCTTGTGAACCATCACCAGAAACTAACAAGTCAAGATTACCTGACCCTGTATCCAATTGATAGAGGCCAGTGACTGGTTCCATTTCAACGCCTGATATGCCAGCATTCTGATTAAGGAATCCATCACCATCCAAAGTCCAGATTTCAATTCCACCGTTAGTAGCGAGAACTAGTCTTTGTTCACCTCCTTGGTCAGACCACAACATCATGTCGAATAATTCGCCACCTGGTGGGAGAGCTAAATCCCAACTACCACCGGTGCTTGGTTCAAAGATTGTCAGTCCGCGCTTAGTCCCGACATATAGCAATCCAAGCACTTCATCGACTTGTAAGGAGCGTACATCATGATGCATGATTCTTGGGCTTGTGCCTTGGTCATACATTGACACCATGGCATCATCATCACCTAGGTGAGTTGACTTGAGACCTGCTCTTACCCACGTACCATTATCAATGAAAGTATAGTATTCTTCCAAATTAGAATACGCTTCGCCAATGTAAATTGTAGCTCTTGAACCATCAGGCATAATCATGCCATCTCTATTCAAGTCCCATCCATCAGAATCACTGTCAAGTAAACTGTCAGACTCATTCAATGGATTTAGTCCGAAGAAAACCTCCCAACCATCAGGGATTGCATCGCCGCGACTACTCTTCGCTAACTCGCGACTACCAGACCAATAGTAAAAATCGCTATCATTACGTAACGGGTCTGTTCCAAGCCATCCGGGTGAACCAGTAGGTCGGCTAACATTATCAGCACAGGCATCCATCAAGTCTAGACAACGCAACCCATGAATTTCAGTGGTCCAATTATCCGGTGCATTGTAATTGTACTCTTCGGCATTTGTATACCACTCATGCACCTCAATGATTCCATCTCGGTCTACGTCAAATCCATCTCCACAACCAAGTTCACCATCCCAACATCGGTCAGAGTCATTTTGGCCATCATGGGGGTTTAGTGGGTCAAAACCATCGCATTCCCAAGCCATGGATTCATTTTTCTCACCCGTTTCCCTCATGCACATCCATATCTCGTAACCATCGGGCAGGCCATCACCATCAGTATCTCCAAGTCTTGGGTCGAGGAACTCTCGCATCCCTGACTCAGTTTGTTCAGGGGGTATTCCGGTGAGTGATTTACGGTCAACAAAGCAGTGATCTAAGTCGTAGGGCCAACAATATTCTTCAAGAGAATTGAGGCCATCATTGTCAAAGTCAGATTCATTATCAGATGCATTTTCATAATCAAGTCCATTTATTATGTGAACTACATCATCCAATGTGATGTTTCTGTCAACACTATACATTTGCTCATGCAAGTCAGGAATCTTGTCTTTATCGGTGTCCGTTATAGGTGGACCTTCGCCAGTCGTATCATCAGGATGAACTGAATCAACTTCTGAAGATGGTCTTGACATTGAGACAAAAGCTAGGCTTCCAATCAATAGCAAAGTGATGAAGAGAACTGTCTGTTTTCTGCGCATGGGCTCACCTACAGTGTCCGCTGTTTACGAGAGAACCCTACGGGTTTCCTTATGATGCTGATGGAGCACAGTTCATACAAGCGTTTGAGGGATGCCTGTGAAAAACTACCTGAAGTCATTATTTTCACACTTTTTCAAATCTTTAACCTTGATAGAAGAAAGTTGGAAATCTAAGTATTCCCACCACCAAAACTAGCCTGTTGGAAACTAGTGTTAAGGATATCAAAACCTAGTATTTGACTGAGTCCGAGGGACTTCTTCAAGGGGTGACCGCGCCCCGACCTGACTTAGATGACACTCTCAATCACTCACCTTGGCTCAGGCTCTGGTGGAAACGCCACCCTCATCGCCACTGATGAGACAAAAATCCTAATTGATTGTGGATTTTCTGGAAAACAAATTGAGAAGCGCCTCGGGATGTTAGAACTCTCTCCAACAGACCTTGATGCCATTCTAATTAGCCACCACCACATTGACCACTCAAGGGGGGCCGCCATCACCCAAAAACGATGGGGGACAGAAATTTGGGCTAACTTTGAGACTTGTGCCAGATTAGGAATGGACCCAGTGAACGAATGCCATTTATTTGAGGCGCTAACACGTATTGATGTCGGTAGTGATTTGAGTATTCTCCCATTATCAGTCAACCATGATAGGGCCGATAATGTTGGGTTTATTGCATCTCATCGCGGGGAGCGGGCCGCGGTGGTAACTGACCTTGGTTCTTGGAACGATGAATTGGCCCGCCACATGGCTGAATGTGTGCACATTTCGATCGAGGCAAATTATGACTCTGAACGGTTATGGAATGGGCCCTATCCAGAACGCCTTAAACAACGAATTGGTGGGCGTGGTGGCCACTTATCTAATCGGCAAACTGCGGACCTATTATCGAATGTCGTGGGTGAGCATACACGTAGCATTGTTTTGAGTCACCTAAGTGCTCAAAACAATGCCCCACATTTAGCGGAAAGCGAGGTACTAATGGAGATTGATGAATTGTTTACTGGAGACATCTCAATTAGTACCCAAGAAGGGCCGGAATTTTCCCATTATTTAGGCCAAGCAGAGTCCGAAAAAATTGCTATTTGAGAGGGAATAATCTAGTAAATTAGCAGACCGTACGTATCATTCTTGTTTAAATCGAAATACTTAGTTGATATCACATAATTTGTTATGCTACCAGCTACAGAAGTAATGCTTGATCCCGGGATAGAATCTTAGTCAGATATATCGCCTATGGCGATGTATTTCACAGCGAACCCATAAGAACGGGGAGGGGTAGTCACATCTGTGAGGCGGAGCGAGAGCCATAACGAGGACGCGGTTAGCGAAATCCTCGGAGTTACTATGCTGTTAGCCATGGTTGTCTCTGTGATTGGGAGCGTGTTTGTACTACTCACCCCATTTCTTGAAGACATCAGCGACAATCGCGAATGGTCATCTGGTACAGTAGCAGCGACTCAGTTAAACGACCGGATTTTAATTGCTGCCCAAACCCCAGAGGGTAGTGGATTGGTGCAACAAAACGCTCAACTTTCACGATCAATGGACCCACTACAAGATGCTGAAATATGGGTGATTCAAGCGGATCTTGGCGGTAATGACCGAACTATAGTAACCCTTGATGGTGACCTCCTCACGGTCACCAGTCTCAATCGCACAGCATCAATTGTAAGAGTTAACGATTCGATTTCAACACAATCTTTCACAATGACAAATCACACAAATAATTTTACTGTTTCAGGTTTAATTGGCAATGTAGTCATTGAAGTTGAGGATATTTACGGGACAATATCACATCGTTTCGTAGAGGTGACAATTGATGGGATCCGCCTCAAAAATGTATTAACAGAGGGGGAGTTTTCAGTTGATTTAATCAACGGTGGGAGAATAGAGAAATTACCAAACCTGCCAGTTGTAGTCAAGCAATTCCCTCGTTTTAAAACAGATTTATTACTTGATGGGACACCAAGAGTCTCACTGATTCTTCTTGACCTTGAGATTACATCTTCTGCAAGCCGACATATGACTAACGTACATCTGGATTCAAAAGGCGAACAAGCACTATTTGACAGCGAAGCACGGAACCTAATTGTTGAGATTGAAATCGCAGGTGACCCTTCAATACCCCCTCAATATATCCACCACTGGACCGGTGATTATGCCCTGTATCTGGCAGGCGACTCAATAAACGAATACCAAGGATTTGGGCCAAACGGGCGCATCTCAGGACTTGACGGGATAACGGTCCTACCAGGTGATGTACCATTCCAATTTGTTGTGACATTACAATCGGTGGAGGTATACTGATGCGTCGTAGATTCGATGATGAAGCGGTTTCTGCGGCAATCGCAACTGTGCTACTGTTTGCTGGTGTGCTTGGTATCATTGCTGGGATGATGGTTACTATCACCCCCCTGATTAATGAGAAACACGGCTCAGTTGAAAGACAAGCAATGGCAGGGCAAATGGAGGATTTAGCTGCTGAAACAGTCAGAATCTCTGAAAATGGGTTGCCGGGAGATTCTGCAATCATACAACTCAGACCACACACCGGGGAATTGGGTTGGGACTTAGCCCAGGGAGGGACATGGTATTCGGTTGCCTTTGTTGAGGGTGGTAGTTTGCGTCTTGATGGATTACTAGATTTAAATGACAAAACTAGAATACGATACTCTGAAAGTGAAACTTCCGCAGTTTGTTTTTCAGATCTTAGAGCAAATAAGGACGCTACTTGGAATTACAGAATCCCAAGTATTAGTGGTACTATTCTGGCCACACCTGCTACCAGCCTCCAACAACCACTTTACGATACCACAGTGAAACACACAACTGGAGTAACTAGTAGTTCTTATTCACTAATTCCTGGTTCAGTATTGTCAACTTCATCAACTGAAGAAAGTTGGTTACAATCGGATGGCCCACTGAAAGTCATATTCTTACGAGGTAATGGAGGAGTCACGATGGTTGAGCCTGACCTAGTCAACCCTTCAGATGGTAAAGGAAGGTCATGGACAATACCAATGCCAACTGGGTCTGTTAGTTTACATCTTGTCAGTTCTGATTTAACTACAGTTAGTTGGGATTCTAATTCCAACTCCGGTACTGCTACTAGCACCGGTTCACCTGCAACGTGGAATAGTGATTTCACCACATTAGCAGGAGATGTGATGACCGTTCATTCCAGCACCCCTGCGAGATTGATGATGGTTTGGGGTAGCGGCACAGGCGCCACTGTGTGGCCTGATGATGGAGGTAGTGGATTAGGAATTAGCCACACACTTCCTGCAGTAGCGGGTAGTATTCTGATTGAAAATCCCGAAACCACATCAATAGCTGTTAAGATTGATGGGTTATTCAACACCATTTCTGCTCAAAGTTCAATACGAATTTCATGGCCGGCAATATCATCACAGATTGTATCAACTGGCCCAGTACAAGTTCATTGGCTTGCAGAAGATGCAAGTAACTCTTATCGCACTGGCTCACTTGAAATGATTCCAGCCACAGATACTGGCCGCTCAAGTGGCCTAGAACACTCGTATGCAACACCAACGTCAGCGGCTGACGAAAGAGTTCTGATTCAGCCAGCCAGCCCCGAAACATCTCTAATATTGATTGCCGACCTTGAAGCTGGCCAATCTGCTCAAATCACAGTGAACAATTCTAACGGTAGTCACCTAGCAACTCTTACTCCAACGGCTTCAAACTTAGTGAGAACCACAGTTAATTCAACAGACCAACTGGATGACGCACCATTCCGAATTATATCAGTAGCAGGAGATGATGGGATGATGGAAATTCGCCAAGATGGAGAGCAGAGATGCTTGCCCATTGGATACTGGGCTTCAGGTTGGGTTGAACTAAACCTCCCTTGGGAAGATTTTTCACACTATAACACTGCTATTGTGAAGGATGCATGGAAGGATGGGTCACATCCTTTGGGAGTTGAAGTCACTCTATTTGGGCCACAAAATGGCGCCCCACATCACACCCTAGCAGCTGCTTGGGGTGCACACTTACCTCGCCTAAACTACGAATTCCGAAGTTCGGTTTCTGGCATGGAAATTGGCTACCGTGGAGGGTTTGTTGGAACCAATCACCCTGAGTATCAAGCCGATGTTCTAATTCTCCCACCAGCACGTGAAGGTCCTGGGCCAAGATTAGCAGTCACAATACCCCTAACCATGCCTGCAGACAGTTCTTCAATCGGAAATAGCCAAGTTGCTCTTACTGTTTCATTAGATCAAAGAGTTCAGTTGGTATCTGTACAGGCACATGAAATACGCCGCGGATGGGATGGACCATATGGGTCTGCAATTGCTGCTGAATCATCTCAAGAATTGGCTTTCAGCGCCGACTGGTTGACATCCCCCGGACGCATTGACCTTCTCGATGATTATGTTGGCTGGGTACAATTGACGCATTCTAGCCCTGAGGCAATTTACCATGCATCTGGTGAATCGATAATGTTCAATCTACAACTGAGTCAGATATCTATTGATACGGAGTTGATTATTTGAGACGCAATTCAGAATTTATGCGCGATACTGTTGCCGCAGCCACCGAGTTAGGGTATGTGCTAACTTTCTTGCTTGGACTCTCATTCCTGTCAGTATTCAGTATTTGGACATGGGAACTTCAGGATGAACGAGGGGATGTGTGGTTAGAACAGGCTATGGAGGAGAACTTAGATTCCATCGCAGCAGCAGTGGAACGAGCAGACCTTGCTAGCCGGCAGGAAGGTGATATCACCTATGCTGAACCAGTTGACCTACTTTTATCTAAAGCAGTAAATCTTCAATTAAGATTAATATTAAACGATAATGAATTATTAATGCAAGATAAAGGTGAAACTTTGGTATTCTCAAGAGATATTTCGTCAGCTAGTGCCACTAACCATAGCGGAGAAGTAGAATTAGCTGGTTTACAACGAATATGGGTATTACTCCAGGGAAATAATGTAACTATCACCAGTAACCAACCAGGATTCTAGACCTGATTATCCCATTAGGGCGCGATGAACCTTAGACTGGATTTCACGCATCCGGTCATTTGCCCCTAGTTCTCTGAACACAGTGAGGGAACGCTGTAGGTATTCCATGCGCCTACTACGATCAGGAGCCGCTTCACCAAGGCGCGCTAATAATTCACCAATCAACACCCTAAAATCATTTGATTCGGCCAACACGAGGGCGTCACGGTAACATTCCATCGCTTCATCACGACGCCCCGCATCCACCAACACCTCACCTAATAACAAAGTGATTTCAACTTCCGCGTGATGGTCCCTCTCTTCAGAGAGTCCATCTAGGGCACCTATGTAATGGTGTAACGCTAATTCACGGTCACCGGTCTTGGAATAGTATCTCCCTAAAACTGCGCGTGCCCTTGCTTGATGAACCGAATTGCCACCTTCGCTAGTCTCATCGTAAGCCAAAAACGCATGCTCTTTGGCCCTGTCCTCCTCTCCCATCTCAAGGAAGGCTGATGCTAATTTAATCCGTGATTCTACCAATTCAGGGTCATCTTCAGATTCAAGAAGTTCTTCCACATTAGCGTAAACCTCCAAGGCTCTCTTGTCATTTTTCTGGCGGCGGTAGATGTAACCCATATTGTTGTAAGTTCTAGCCGCCCCTCTAGGGTCGTTTAGTTTAATGAATGACTCTAATGCTTCTTTGTGCAATGCAAGTGCTTCGTCGGCATTACCAATTGTAACTGAAATATCTGCTAGACTAGACTTAATTCTTGCTCGAATTAATTCCTCCTTTTCACTAGAACCAAGCATTTCAATTGCTTCATTATAATGAGATTTAGCATCTGACCAGTTTCCTTGCATTGAAAGAATATTGGCTCTGAGTTCAAGGATTACTGGCCACGCCGAATCATCTACTGAATCTTTGTCAACAGAATCGAGGATGGGGAATAATTCCATGTGACCTGCTTGAACAAGGTCTGAGCCAATAGTTGCAAGTGCTTCACCTAACTCCTCAGAGTCCCCTGAATGAGATAAGTGGAAGAGAAATTCAATCTGTTCCTCAGGGCGTTCTCTGCGTGTACGATACCAATCTACTGCCTTTGCATGTAATTGCACGTTTGTATCAGAATCTAGTGAGCGGGTCAAAAATTCACGAATCAAATCGTGAACATCATACATTTCTGAATCAGCCTGTCTAGCCAATCCCTTCTCAACTAAGTCATCGAGCAAGTCTGTTTCTAAATCATGGCCGCTTAATGCTTCCAAAGGCATTGGCTCCCTGAAAACGGCAAGGGCACCAAGCAATCGCTTTTCAGCACCTGAAAGTTTGCTGAAAATTTCCTGTTCAACATACATTTCCAAGGTCTCGTAAAAAGTGGTCCCAATAGAACCACGATTAATCAAATTTAGAACAAGCGGGTGACCTCTAGATAATCCGTAGATGTGCTGGTAAGTCACTTCATCAACTGGCTCTAGTGATGGCAGTAAATTTCTACAAGCATCCCTATCCAAGCCATCTAAAGGCACCACTAATGTTGTGATTTTACCCTCTGCGTCACGCAATGGAACGACTGATTTGAATGACCGCGAAAAGAGAATCAAACCAGTTTCATCCAAGTCATCCATACGCTGAGTTAATCCCCTAATGACTGCATACAAAATGTCATCTGCAACCTTGTGTAAATCATCAATGACGATGATAGTTGGGACATCAATAAGTGAGTCCACAATTAAATCAATTGACATTTGTGCTACAGGCACTGGAGTAGCAGCTAGATAGTCCGAAAGTGAATCATTACCAATAGCAGCCAACCATTCCCCGCAAGCCTCTAAGAATGCCCTTGAACCCTCCCAATCTTGTACCCGATGGTATAGTAAATTGCGCTTATGTGTGAAGGTCTCTATCAATTTACCAGCAAGAGCAGTTTTTCCAATCCCTGCAATCCCGGGAACTAGAATTGTTGTTGACCGCGCATCAAGGAGATCAACCATCGTTTTTACTTCTGTGTCACGCCCATAGAAACTGCGTAATCTAGGTAAATCCTCTAGAGATGTTACTAGTTGTTTCTCTACGTGTTTTGCCAAATCCCTTTTTATTAATTCAGGATTCAATGGACGCAAATCAACAAGACCGCTATCATCCATATAGCGGATAATATCAACCGCCCTAATAGGAAACGGAGAACTCTCAATCGCCTTTGCTAATGTTGTGCTACTTGTGCTCCCTTCTTGGCCAATCAATCTCACTGGATAGTTAGACAATCGCTCCCAAGTCTCTTCTGCAACAATCATTCCCGAATCGGTTAGGAAGTAGGCTTTCCGCTTACGAGTAACTCCTGTGACGTGAGTCTGCCTCTCAACCAATAAACCTTGGTCTTTTAGTCCAGCAATTGCCCTAGGTACATTACTACGAGCGATTGCAACAGCATTTGCAATACCCATCTGAGAAAGGGCAAACGGAACTTCAACCTTGCTTGAATAATCCCCAAAGTCACGTAGGTGTAACAGGATTCTTTCCTGAACACCTGGTTTAACGACTACCAAAACAATCATCTCCTAATGGAATAGATACCTGCTACCATTCAATAGTTTCGCTTCAATATAGAATTACCTTTCACTATTCAGGTATCCACTGGTTAGTCTCTGGGTCCCACTTCCAACCAGGGTAAGTGGGCTGTGGTTCAGCAACTGGTTGGGCTGGTGCAGCCACTTGGGCCTGCGCCTCTTCCTGGTTCGCCTTACCCCAAGCATATGGGTCCTCTTCAACTGCTTCGTGCACCTCAATATCTCCAATTTCCGGCTCATCTTCAAATTCCACGAAGAAGAACATGAATACGCCCCCAAGTCCGGCTAAGACAACTATGGCCAAGACTGCCCAAAGAACCCAACCTAATGCGCTCTCTTGAGTAGATGCACCAACTTGTATTGAAAGGGAGCCAGCAACATCGCCGCCGTATTCAAATTCTACCCCATTCACTCCAGACTCTAACTTATTGCTTTGCACACTCATCATCCAAGTACCATCATCGCCAACAATGGTATTGTTTAGACGAAGCCCTGTATTTGAGGAACGAGCGACCACTTCAACACCTGGGCGACCATGTCCTGTGAAGATAGCCGTATCACCTGCAGCAATCTCAGGAATCCCATCAATTCGTTCAACATCAAAAGAAACTGCCCTTACAATGAAGTCAATATTCATGGTACGAGCATTTGATGAGCCATCCTTTGCAATGAATTGCATTCCTTCACATGACCACAAATCAATATCGGTTGTATGGAAAGACATCCCCACTGGGTCATATGTTACTTTACCATAAATATCAATGGAAATTAAATCAGCGCATAATTCATCATGCTGTAAATCACTGTTTGCAATTATTTCAGGATCATCAAAGACATCGTAATCCAGTTGGTCACCATCTTCATCAGAGAAAAATGGTGGCAGTACTATACTCCCACCATTCCCACATCTGTCAAGAGCTTGACTTCCATCTTCGCAGAAGATGATCACTTCCCCAACCCAACCTGTTGAGTTGAAAAGTGGTGCACGGTTATTTGCATCTAACGGATTATGAATAATCACTTCAACCTCTTTCCATTCACTATATGAATGGCCATCGAACGAACGAGCGCTGATGAGATAGTGGAAATCATGGATCATGTTGCTAGTATCCCAAGTTGTACTCCAGAGACCATTAGATTCAATCACAGTCACGTAAGGAGGAGCATTCGGTAATTCACGTAGGGCATCTTGAGGGTCCCGGATACGAATTTCTACTCGACTTACTGCGCCATCTGTATCTCTGGCTATTCCTGAAATAACAGTGTCATGGCTTGCTGAAATTACTTCATCTTCATATGGTGAAAGTAACGAGAGAACAGGTGCAGCGTTGCTATTGTCAATATCAAGTTCTAGTGTTACAGTATCACAAGTGTCAATGTCTTCAAGACAAAAACCAGAATCAGACGCCCAAATTACGAAAGTCCATGTTTCACGAATACTTGGCATTACTGAAAAGTCCCATTCCCACGACCACTCTGAAAGTGCACCAATCGGGTTACCCTCTGAGTCGAGTGGACGAACTATACTAGTGGTCGTAGTTATCCAAGTAGGGCTTGACATACGGAAATGAATCTCTTGAATATCACTTCCAAGTGCTCCATTGTAGGCATCACTTGCACTGCCAGAAAAGACCACTTTCCCAGAATTATGCATTGAACCATTGACTGGGGATGCAACGTTAATTGTTGGTGGGTTTGTGTTTAATTTGATGGTTTTTGTTACGATTGGGCTGTAATCTACCCCATCATAAGCCCTGAAATCAAAGGTATAATCACCTTCAGGTTGGTCAGCCATATCATACTCAAAGTGCCAGTTTTTGAATGGCCTATTATTGCGAGTTACTTCGCCGTTTGAACCACTATCATCAACAGCATAACGAACATCAACCCATGAACTTGAATCAGGTGTCTTGACTTCAATTCTCTGAACTATACCTTGCTGCTCCCATTGAGCTTGCTGAGCAGTGCCAAATACTCCAGTCCCAATATTCCCATCCCAAGCATACCCTGTGAAATTGACGTTACGAATGAACGAATACCCATCACTTTGGGTAACAACAACTGTTGGCTTTAGATTAGTCATTGCAAGAGTATCCTCATAAGTTCCTGTGAGATTAAATGATGACTTATGGTATCCTTTACCAAATTTGTACGCTGTTACGAAGTATTTTGACAATTCTCTAGTACCTGCGCCAGCATTGCAATCGGGGTCATTCAAATCATACAATAAATCCCCATCATTATCAATTCCGTCGGCACAAGAATCTTCACCAACATCATCAGCAAATCCATCCGGATTATTCCCATTCCCTCTTATATCAAGATGGAAATCTGATGGTAATGCAACCCAAGGGGCGAATCCTTGAGTATCTGTTTGCATATTGTAAAGATCATTACCGTGAGCATCCTCTATCAAAATTGTTGCACCTGGTACCCTTACACCTCCAACAGTAGCCCTGATACGAACTAAAGCCGCTTCACGAACTTGTACCGACCATGGACTGGGGGATGCGCCAATTTCTATCTTGTTAAGGGTCAATCCAGACATGTTTGCATAGGTGAAAACTGTAGAATTGTTCACCGCTTGTAACGATAATGGGAAATTCACAGGAGGAATTGATGTAGTAGGTGGAAGAATCACCTGATTGTCCCAATTATTGAACTGGAAAGCCTCTCCACGATCCCACACTAACTGAATAGGCATGCTTGCATTCCCACCAGTAATTGAGGGTATTGTCTCTGACTGAACCGTTACAGAACTCTTGGTGATGTTGTAAACAATATCTGAAACACCGAGCCATTGATTCCCTGAGAAGAATGCCAATGAAGCGTATGTATGATCATGGTCAACAATTTTTGCACCTTCTCCACCGACAGTGAATTCATTGTCTTGTACATCTAGAAGTGAGCCAATTGCACGGATTGCATCACCTGCAACTCCTGTCACAATATTTCTCTTGATAGATGCGCTAGCTCGGAAAACGTGGAAAGCAGGGCAGGGAAAATCTTCTTCGTCCCAAACAGTATCTGAGGAACATGTACCTGATACATTGTTGAAGACATTGTCATTGATAGTAGCCCTAGCAGGAGCAGGTCCACTGACTGACCAACCAGAATCTTGAAAGTGGTATTCACCAACAACTATTGGCTCCCGATTAATTTCTAGGAATGTATTATTGTCAATTTCCATGTCAAAGTAACCAACACCCCAAATCCCGTTGTATCCAGTAATGGGTCCAATAACGTTGTTCGTAAATCGAACCTGAGTAACGACACCTGCTGCACCAGAAGATGAAACCACTTGGATTCCTGAACCTTCTGCTGCACCACTCATCACATTTCCTTCAACATGAGCATATGCAGCATCGTAAACAGTTAATGGGGAATTGTCGCCTGTTATGATTGAGTTACTAATGACATTGACTTTGTAGTCTGTGTTTGAGATAGACCTACGGCCATTAAGATCAATCCCCGTACAATCTGTTGCTATTGTATTTCCATTAATAGTACCTGCTGAATCAGTATATCTGTATCCATAATCACCACTTGCTACGACCCCATGGTCAATGTTAGTGAATGACTTCTGAGCCCAAAGAACGTGACGTCCGTTGTCCTCGGATGAACAACCGTTCTCAGTACCGGTAAAAACGGGGCTTAGGAAACGCACTGGACCACTCGGGCTTCCAGCACCATATGTTTGCACCGCATTCCCAGCTAGGCTAGAAATTACTTCATCTGAACCTACTTCAAAAGAGCCACCATTGAATGTTGGTGCTGCTAAATCAAGAACTAGAACGCTAGAAGTATTGATGCTGCTAAAACTCATCTCAGTAAGAGTTGGACTTGCACCATCGAGAATAAATGCAGCCCAACGAATCTCCCCCAAATCAGCAACATATCGAGGCATACCATACGCATTCTCAACTGTAACGTGATTGAAACGGGTTTGAGCAATATCAACTGTGTCACGCACTAGCACACCTTCAAAGCAAGAAGGGTCAGCATTCCACAGTGGCTGACCACTTGATGGGTTTATCATTTTGTAACAACGACCTGTCGCTGATTCATTGGCTGGGTTACCCCATCTGAAAGTAATTCTGCTTGAATTACTACCCATTCCATTTGCCCCACAGGAGGTATCTGCAGCACACAGATTACCTTTCACATCCAAGTATGTACCATTGAGAAATGTCACTGTTGTCCCAGGCTGAATAATCAATTTCGCACCCGGTGCAATCTCAACATCACCTGTCAGAGTGTGTCCACCCTGCCAAATTTCAGTTCCTGTAATCGTACCACTTGTAGTTTCATTACTTGCAACTACAGTGGGTGTCAAAGTGACTAATGCAGTCATCGAACTAATCACAAATAAAGCGACTAGAAGAAGACTTGTGGTTCGGTTATTCGTTTCCATGACATCAAATCCTTGTTAAACAGCCGAGAACGCTGCTCAGTTATAAAAAAACGCCTTGCTGCAATTGCAAAAATATCAAAATGATGCCATACGTATCACGGCAAATCTGCCGCCTTTCGACCTATTTGTATCATTTGATAAGAAAAATATCAAAAAATAAGTGAGTTTTACAGCCACATTATTCTCAAAGTCTTGCTCCAACAGCATCTGACCAACTATCAGCATTGAGAGAGCCATACCCGTATCTCAGATGGTGCTCACCTTGTACTTGGAAAACCCCTGGTTCAGACGAATCGGCGAGTGCAGACTTCACTAATTGTATAGGTGAACGATCTCCTTGGTGTGTGGGGCTAAGTCCCGGGTTGCCATTGTATCTCTCAAGTATCAACGCAAGAGCACCGGTGACAAACACTGTAGAATCACTGGTACCATCACTTCTTGACCATGTAGTCCCAGTTCTTTCTGAAACAAAAGTTGAGTGGATCTCAACCCCGGGAGCAACTACTTCTGGTTTCTGATTTGGCCAAATTCTAGATTCGCCTGATGCATTGGTTGGCGAGCCTGAACTTGAAAATTGCCAAAGTGAATTATTGCGGTGGACCGCTCCGACTGCAATTACTCCATCAACATTAGCTGGTACTGTGACATCAGGATAATCTTGACCAGCGCCGCCGTGATTACCAGCAGCAGCCACAACAAATACCCCATTATCGAGTGCATCGCTAACCGCGCCTTCTGTCCTACCACCAAATGTAGAAACTAAATCCGGTTTCCCACCAAGACTCAAACTAATGATATCCGCATCCATTTCGGTCCAACACCATTCAATCGCATCAGCAACAGCAACCTCTGAGCCTGAACCACCATCTGCGCCAAGTGCTGCTGCAACAATTAGTTGTACGTTTGGAGCAGCGCCAATGAATGATCCGTTGGCAACAAGAATACCGGCCATCATTGTCCCATGAGATTGTGTCAAATCATTGTCATGGGGGTTACCATCAGTCCCATGAATAAAATCTCTGAAACCAACAAGATTAACCCCTACCAAATCAGGATGTGTCATATCTATCCCGGTGTCAACAATGCAAACACGTACTCCTTTGCCACTATATCCATCAGCATTCAAGGTGCGTATTCCTGAATTCTCATAAGCCCATTCTGATTCAGGGATGAACTCATCGAGGTAACCAATTATTGAACTATAACTAATTACCAAGGCCACAATTAATCCAACTAACATCCATAACCCCCAAGGGAGGTTCAGAGGTCGTTTCCTAGGTTTAACCGCATCTGCATCCTTCCATGCCTGGGGGTCCATTTCAGTAGGCATACCATATGCCTCCGCTGGGTATCCAGATGCACCCGGATCAATTGTGGAAAGCATCCGCGGGTCCTCTGGTTCTGGCAGAAATTCAACACCCTCCAAACCCGGTATCACAGTCTCACCTAATATCCGGTAAAGGCGATGCTAAATGCACTCTTCGGCGTTTGGTCCCGATCCATCCTAGTTTTGCAACCAAGGATAACTTTGTATTTCATCAGAATGGCATCTGACCGCTGAGGGAATCACGGATTCTTCGGAATCCTAGGAATCCAATAATGAAAGCTGCTATGATTAACAACGGCACCCAAATATTTACCGATTCTGGAGGTGGTGTGGCAACCTTCAACGATCTTGTGATACTTTCATCAGAATCTTCATCTAAATCAAGTCCGAACTCACTCTGTAAAGTAAACACGAAATTCTGCTTACCAATACCGACACCATCTAAATCAATGAAGAGAATGTATTCAGCCGTATTTCCAATTGCTATATCCTGTGATTCTGAAAGGATGTAAAGGTCATCATACCCTTCAATTGAAATGTTAACTCTGATGTTTTTTGCATCAACAAGGCCAGTATTTTCAAGTGAAACAATCATTTTGTTGCTTTTGCCCCTAATTGCATCTTCACCATTAAATGTACCAGTATTGTCTTTTATGAAGTTCAGAAGTGGCTTCGCAGACTTAATCTGTAATTCTATTGGGTCATAGGCAGTACCATCAGTGCTATTGATATTTACAGCAAGTGTAAACGCTGTAGTGTCAGCATCAGCAGGTGCAAAGATAGTGAACGAATATGTTCTTTCTTCACCATATGCCCAAGGCGATTCACTAGGTCCTGTAGCACTCCATCCATCTGGTAACCATGCAGTGTCAATCTCAAATCCAAGCATGTCTTGGCCATTTCCTGTATTCAGAATAACGAATTCAACACGCTTCTCTTCCCCAGGGAATACTCCAATAGTATCTCCAGGTGATGATATAATCTCAATAGAGTAAGTCTGAGGGATGTGAATCTTCAGGACATATTCGCTGAATGTACCTGTTGAATGGGTTGTTCGTAGTTTGATGATGTGCCCTCCAGTAATTGACTGTGCGTTCTCAACATCGGCTGTTGTAACACGCATGCGTATTGAAGATGAGGCTCCACCATCCAAACCAAGGGTCACGGGTGTTGTCTCGCTCCAAATTTCTGTACCATTCTCATCTGTCCCATTATAGAACTCGATATTCCAGTAATCAACATCTTCTGCATCGAAGACTGTGCCGACTGTATACTCATCAAAGGCTTCGTTGCCGTTGTAAGTCAAATTAACAGTGAACTCTATCACTTGGTAAGCAGTTTCATTCTCATATAATGCATTAACTTCCTCATTACTATCATCTGTTTGATTCGCTCCACTAATTGATGTGATGTTGAAGTCAATCGAGTGTTCAAGGATACGATTGTAATTGAAGGTCACTGCAGGAGCTTCTTGTTGAGCAGAAATAGTACTGGTCAACCCCGCTCGGTAAACCATTGTCATCCCTCGCTCATTGGTCTCAAATACGCCCTCAAGGTAAATGTCTCCACTAGGTAATAAGAAGTTGATTTGTCCATTAGAGGCAACTGTTTCGTTCCAACTAATTCCTAAGATGGACACTTTAATTTCAGGTGAACCGAATATTTCAGCACCAGAAACACTAGTCTCACTCAAATCATGGATCTCACCATTAAAGTCAATCCAGTTTGTGCTGAGTACCAAAGTCCCTCCTTGAATCATAGTCAAGTTCATTTGCGCACCATCGTGGACGTCAGCCTCAACAATTGTAATCCCAACAATTCCTTCATCAACAACTGTTGCAGAAAGAATCCAATCACCGGGTTCAACATCAGCAGTCCACTCACCATCCCAAGAGCCATCGTTAGCCATCACCTTAGTAGGTGTACGGGAATCTCTCTCGATTCCTGACGCAGGTATTAGAGTTAGGACAACATCATCTGAGAACTCATCCCAAACTTCCATTTGCACATAATCAACAATTCCAGAAATTGTGACATTACCTGCTGATAACTCAAGGTCTGTAGAGTTAGAAACTGTTGTCACTTGAGCAACAATCGACACTGAAGAGAAACCAAGTTGAGATGCCTCAATAGAGTAATTGTTTTGTGACGGCACAAATAATTGCCATGTACCATAGGAAGAACTAGTCAAGTTCACAGGTGTATCAAGACCTCCTCCCGAGACGGTGATGTTTGCGCCTTCAACACCTTCGTTGAAATCGTACTCGTCATCAGAATCTAAGTCCCAGAACAAGTTACCTCCAAGGGTAACCCAATGTTCTACTGAGAAGTTAATGATTGAAAGGTTTTGACCGGCAGATAATGTTGCTAGTTGTTGATCCTCCAACACCCACCTATCCATTGATTCAGAGCGGTTTAGCGCTACAACCCAATCACCGGGGAATAGGTAACCAACCATATCTCCTTGATCGTCCGTGTACGGCAGTACTACCTCGCCATATCCATCTGAGCTAGTTGCAATTAGTGAGAAACCGGTCAACGGGTCACCTGTATCACCTTCAGAAAGGTGGATTGCTACTTCAGCAGATTCCAACGAGCGCCATATCAAACCTGTTCTAGATGATGTTTCATTCGCTGTAAGTGCAACTCTAAATTGTTCATATGTGTCCGCAACCAAAGTTCTGTCAACTATGGCTACCCAATCACCCTCAGGTATGTAATCTGAAATTGTTCCGTTTTCATCCGCTAATATTTGGAATGTATCCTCAGAATCAACCGAGTTAAAGATGACTGTTATGTTATCTAGAATACCACCTGATTGATTGGTTAAATTTGCTTCTAACTTCCACAATGGTTCAAGTATCAATTCCGCATACTCTGTTGTGGTGTTATCCAATCCTAATTCAAGAATTAATTCATTGTCAATTAGAACTGTATCAAAGTCAGAGCCATTTACCTTGTCTTGTGCATCAATTGCGATAGTGTATACACCTGGTTGCAATGAAGCGTTGTAATGTCCATTTGACATCTCATCTGCTGTGACGTTCAATCTTGTACCAACTCCTCCTCCAGAAATAGGTACGAATGCAAAATCAATACTGACAAATGTGCCATTACTACTGTTCCCATCAAGTGAATGATCTAGGAAGGCAGTAATGTCCACAGTGATGTTGTCAGGGTTTGCTATCAACTCTACACGAGAAAGTTCTTCGAGGTTTATATCTGATACTTCTAATAGTAATCCATCAACATTTAGTCTCTCATCTGAGACATCAAATGTCCAATTACCCTGCATCAACTTCTGTGAAAATCGCCCTGTTTCAGGATCAATATCAAAGTACCAATGTACACCTCTATCAACCTGATATGCATGCAATTGCACTTCAGTAAACCCAGGGATATTCGGCGTATAGGCAGTTTGGTTCTCAAATAGGTAAAGCATACCATCTACCAACAACCCTTCTTCTAAGTGAAGAATGACTGGTGCCATACCATCAGAAACCATGAAATTGGTGCCATTTGACATTTGATTTGCAATTGATGTGGTGGTCATATTCACATCTACACCTTCAGGTAAGAACACTGAGAAATTACCTGCTTCGGACCCATAACCTGTTTGGACTGAAGTTGTGATTCCGCCCCATTGGAACTTTACCTCAATATTTGGAACACCTTCATCGGGTGACTCCTCTTTCCCAGTTTCAACAAGGATTT
>Ga0302132_10000628_pt1 | contig 20248 bp, 16 predicted proteins | sample CB9_321_MG_FD_203113 | JGI IMG/M metagenome (GOLD analysis project Ga0302132, IMG submission 203113) | Marine microbial communities from Western Arctic Ocean, Canada - CB9_32.1 | ecosystem: Environmental > Aquatic > Marine > Oceanic | place: Canada: Western Arctic Ocean | collected 2017-09-19
AACTCTGGTCCCAGAGGCCGTCGGCGTTGCCGTCGAAGAGGCGGACATCGAATCCACCCACACGCCACCGCGAGTGAATATCACTGAGCGCGACCCAATCGTGAAAATCGATGCGACAGTCGCACTTCCACCTGTAGCCACACTTGGCGACTACAAAAAGCTTAAGTTCGACGACGAACTTGAAGTAGTGGGCGATGAACAGATCGAAGAGCAGTTAACTCAAATTCAAGAGTCGCAGGCAACCTGGGAACCCGTGGAACGGGCGGCCAAACTCGGCGATATGCTCACGATCACCTCAAAAGGAATGGTCGAAGGCAAAGAATTTGCAAATGTAGATGGCGGCGAGTTTCTTGCCGAGGCCGGAAGCGTGATCCCGGCCCCCGGCTTTTCCGAGCAGTTGAAAGGTATGAAGGAGGGCGATTCAAAAGAATTCGATATCGAGATGCCCGACGATTACATCAACGAAGACTTCGCGGGTAAAACTGCAAAATTCAGTGTTGCAGTGAGCGGAGTGAAGAAGAAAGAACTGCCAAAACTGACAGACGCATTGGCATCTTCACTAGGCGAAGATTTCAAAACGATCGCGGAATTACGGACTCGAATTAGCGATAATCTCGAAGCGCAGGCCAAAGATGGTTTGCGAAGATCACTAGAAGAGAAGATTATCGATGCATTGGTTGAAGGGGCTGAATTCGAACTCTCACCGATGATCATCGAACACGAAGCAGAACACGTACTCGAGGATCAGCAGCGACAGCTGTCTCAGTACAGCATCGATTTTGAGCAGTACATGCAGGGTATTGGCAAATCGACAGAGGAAATCTTCGCTGAAGCAAAAGACTCAGCCGAGCTTCGGCTCAAGCGAATGCTTGTGATCGACACGCTGGCTGAAGATGCTGGAGCATCGGTAAGCGATGAAGCAGTAGCAGCCGAAATTGCCGTGATGCAGGAGACTCCTCAGTACGAAAATGAAAATCTGGATACCGACGAAGCACGAGACGCAGTTCAGAGAATTCTGCGACGACGTACAGCTATCGATCAGGTAATTGAACTAACTCACAAGCCAAAAACTGCCAAAGCCCAAAAGGCCGCAGGCACGAAATCTACAACTACAAAGAAAGCACCGGCATCTAAAACACAGAAGCCAGCTGCGAAGAAAAAACCGGCCACCACTGCGAAGGCTAAGAAGCCAAGCTAGGCCGCCACGAGTGCCAAAAAAATTACGGAAAACTTCACTTCTGGGGGCAACAAGATAATGACATCAGAACTTACAACACCAAATAACTTCGGATCCGACCCAAATCTTCAGGGTAAAAACAGCCCACTGCTGCAACTCCCCGAAAGCATCGTTCCGATGGTTATCGAAACCGGTGCACGCGGCGAGCGAGCCTACGACATCTACTCTTTGCTACTCAAAGAGAGGATCATATTCCTCGGCACGCCTATCAACGCACAGGTAGCGAACCTGATCGTTGCTCAACTCCTGTTCCTCGCAAGGGAAGATGCCGAGAAGGACATCAACCTTTACATCAACTCACCCGGTGGAGAGGTCTACTCCGGCATGGCGATCTACGACACGATGCAATACGTGCCGTGCGACGTCGCTACCTTCTCGGTCGGACTCTGCGCCAGCATGGGTACCGTGCTGCTCACAGCAGGCACCAAAGGCAAGCGCTACACCATGCCGAACTCGACCATTCACATGCATCAGCCACTCAGTGGAACCCAGGGTCAGGCATCAGATATCGAAATCCATGCACGTGAAACTCTGAGGATTCAGGATCGCCTGCGACAGATTATTGCTGACCATACGGGTCAACCTTATGAGCGCATCGCCCGTGACCAGGACCGCGATTTCTGGTTGAATGCAGAGCAGGCGGTTGAATACGGACTAGTCGACGAAGTCCTCACTCCAGACTCACAGGCTTCTGAATAAGCCAATCGGGTCAACAAATTCGCGGTAAACTTGCAGTAAGTTAGGCATCCAAACATATGACACTTGATCAGACAAATGGCGGTGGCGGCGACGGTACAAACACCCGCGAGGCCTATTCGTGCTCGTTCTGCGGTAAGCCTCAGGAAAGTGTTCGAAGGCTGATCGCAGGACCCTCGAAGATCTTCATCTGCAACGAATGCGTTGGCAGGTGCCAGCAGATCATCGCCGATGATCAACCTATTGTTAAGCCACACCAGAAGCCGACAACCCCACGTGAAATGTTCGAACTGCTCAATGAGTACGTCATCGGGCAAGAACGTGCCAAGCGGGTTATCTCGGTCGGTGTGTACAATCACTCCAAGCGCATCTGGTTCGGTACAGAAGACCCCGACGTGGAGCTTCAGAAGACCAACGTAATGCTCGTTGGCCCGACCGGTTGTGGTAAAACCCACCTGGCCCAGACGCTTGCACGAATCCTGGACGTACCGTTCGCTATCACCGATGCCACCTCGCTTACCGAAGCCGGGTATGTTGGTGAAGACGTCGAGAACATCCTGCTGCGCCTGATTCAGGATGCAGAATTCGATATCTCACGCGCCGAGCAGGGCATCATCTACATCGACGAAATCGACAAGATCGCCCGAAAGTCCGCCAACCCTTCCATCACTCGTGATGTATCGGGTGAAGGCGTGCAGCAAGCACTCCTGAAGATTCTTGAAGGCGCAGTTGTGAACGTCCCGCCGCAGGGTGGACGAAAGCACCCGCACCAGGAATTCCTGCAGATCGATACCTCGAACATCATGTTCATTCTTGGTGGTGCATTCGACGGTCTCGGAGAGATCATCAAGAGTCGCCAGACCAAGGACGCAAGCTCCATCGGTTTCGGGGCATTTGGTAAGTCGGCTCAGGACGAAGAAGCCGACTTCACCGCTGTGGTGCCGGGCGACCTGCTCCACTTCGGATTCATCCCGGAATTCATCGGTCGTGTACCGCTGGTTGTTGGTCTTGCCGATCTCAACCACGAAGAGCTGATTCAAGTTCTGACCGAGCCGAAGAACGCATTGATTCGCCAGTACGAAGCATTGTTCAAGATGGACGGTGTCGAGCTCTCGTTCTCCAAGGGCGCACTCGACGCAACGGCAAGGCTGTCGAAAGACCGTAAGGCTGGCGCACGTGGGCTACGATCTATCGTTGAGGAACTTCTCGTCGACGTGATGTACGAACTGCCTTCTATGGAGGGCGTCGTCAAGTGCATCATCAATGAAGATACGGTCACCGAAAACACCTGGCCTCAGTTGCTCGATGAAGAAGGCAATCGCATCGACGACAAACTCCCCGAAGGCAAGCACAAGGCCGCTGCCTAGGTCGAACTCCTCGCAATGACAAAGCCAGCCACTACCCCGCCACCACCCGCTCAACCTCAACACTCAGATCCCTAACATCTCCTGCACCCGTCGGATCGATTCGACCCTCACCCACAGCCTTCAGCGTCTCGATAAGCAGTGGTCGTTCCCTCAGCAAACCCGCTCCGCGAATTGCCTTGAACAACGGTAAATCTTCGCCAGGCTCGCTTTTAAGAGCATCAAAATCAGCACCGTTTACATCGGCCCACAAACTGTCGAACTCACTACCCCGCACCGAAAACTTCGCCGTCGATAGCACAGGCCCCTCGTCCACATCTTCAGTCGAAACGTGAATCATCGCACCAGTCTCATCAAGCCCCTGGGTAATCACGTCCCACACAGCCTGCTGCCACATGCCAATCGTCCCGCCGGGCAGTGCCGGGTGAAGATTCAGCGTGAGGTACTCAGAGCAGAGCAGGGGAGCAATGAGCATGTAACCTGCATGAACCGCTATATCGGCTTTGTACGGGTGAAGAAGCTCGATTGCGGCCTCATCGAAGGCATCTCGCAACTCGGCCCACGGCTTATTGTCATTGGCTCGACGAAAATCACGAGACGAAAGCGTAACCAGCGGGATGCCACGCGACTCAACGAGTTCAAGAAATCGATCAGTACGTTTCGTCTGGCCCTTGACCCGATTCACAAAAACAAAGGCTAATTCCGCAGGCAGATCGCCAGAATCAATCGCTTCAAGCGCCGAACTCAGCAAGCCATATGAACCCTCGCCTCGACCGGTAGAAAACCAGCCGATTTTCAAAGGAGACTTGCTTCCCGATGCCACAGGCTAAGCGTCCCCATCGTCATCGACATCTTCGCTATCGTCTGGCACAAGGTTCATCTGTTCAGCGAAGTTCGCCTGCAGGCGGGTGATCTTAAGCTCTGACGACGAAAGAATCTCGTTGCACTTGGATGCCAGTTTCATACCCGACTCGAACAACTTCGTGGCTTCGTCCAGCGACAGTCCGCCCGTTTCGAGTTTTCTCACAACATCCTCCAGTTCAGAGAATGCGTTTTCGAAGGTCTTTGCGCCAGGTTTAGACATTAAGTTAGGTGTTTGGTCTTTTGGCAATTCAGCCATGGCTATTCCGATGGTTTGTAGCGGGTGTTGATTGTATCTGCAGGTTGGTAAATATTGATGTCGTGTGACCGTGCAGGCATTAAATTCTCACGAGTCGATGACGTTTGAACTAGCGTCAACTTCATCGACCGTAGTTTCGACAGTGCCGTCGCCAAACGTAACGCCCAGCTTGTCTCCGGCAGCGAACTGACCCGCGCTCGTAGCAGCACTACCATCAGCCAATCGTGTAATTGTGTAGCCACGCCCGAGAATTTGGGGGGGACCGAGGGCGTTCAGTGAAGCCTCGACAGTCTCGAGTCTCTGCCTCGACGACTCGACAAAACGCTGCCCCGCAAGCCGGGCTCTCGTGAGAAGCTCATCGATCCGTTGCCTCGGCGCAGTTGTGTCGGGAACGCGCAGGTTCAACCGGTCGACCGCCATCTCGAACTGCGAGCGACTGTCTCTGACGGCACGACCGATAATCTCATCGATCCGAGCGGCATATCCCGTCACATACCCGCCCAAATCACGAATATCAGGCGCAACGATTTCGGCCGCAGCCGAAGGAGTTGGGGCACGTCGATCCGCCACAAAATCCGCAATTGTCGTATCGGTCTCGTGCCCGATGGCACTGATAACCGGCACATTACTGGCGAATATCGCCCTCGCAACGATCTCCTCGTTGAACGCCCACAGGTCCTCAAGCGATCCACCGCCGCGTGCCACTATCGCAACGTCGATATCGTCCATCGCGTTCAGCGCCTTGAACGCCTGAACGATTTCAGGAGCGGCTCTGTCACCCTGGACTGAAGTCGGAATCAAAATGAGTTCAGCGAGCGGATACCGGCGGGTAAGAACGTTCAAAATATCCTGAATCACTGCTCCTGTTGGCGATGTAATAACAGCGATTCGTGCCGGCATTTCAGGTAGCGCACGTTTGCGATCCAGCTCAAACAGGCCTTCAGCTTCGAGACGCTTACGCATCTCCTCGTACGCCTGTTGAAGAGCGCCAACACCGTCTGGCTCGACCGAATCGACGTAGTACTGCAGATCGCCACGTGCCGTGTAAATCGAGATACGTCCGTGGCAAATCACCTGTGTCCCATCGGCCAGAAACTGCCCACCTCGACCCGATCTGAACATGACACAACGTATAACCGACTGCTCGTCCCGAAGGGCGAAGTAGTGGTGACCCGAAGACGGATTACGGTACCCGGAAACCTCGCCGACCACAGTGAGGTCAGAGAGCCGGGGATCCGACTCAAGGATGGCTTTGAGATAGTCGGAAACGGCGCTAACGGTATAGGCCGTTTGCGGTCCAGAGTGATCTACCTCTGGTTCACCCGAGTCATAAGTGCTGGTCATGAACGCATTCTTCCACAACTACTCACCAGCAACCAGCGTCAGCGTCATTAAGGGGATCGAATCTTGTCCCTACTCCCAGCGAGAAAAGGCTGGGATGAACGAGCCGTGCCCTGTCATTGCGAGGAGGAACGGCGTGGCAATCAACGATCAAAAGGAACCACATCGCGAATCAGAGAGTCGTGAACTTACCCGCGGGACCATGACCACACGACGTTTTTTGACCACCCATTCGAGCGGGCAGGAAACCTGACCACCGGGTCGAGGGGCATGCTCCGCGTCGTCCAACGATTGCCAGGTCGCCCCATCGGACCCCTCGCAATAACAACGCAATGACAATCCAAACGACCGCTCTAAACCCTAGTCAGCGCGTCCGGTGTACTCACCCGTTGTCGAATTCACCACAATACGATCGCCAGTTGAAACGAACAACGGCACCTGCAAAACGAGTCCGGTGGTAGTGGTAGCCGGCTTGGTGGCACCACTCTGAGTGTCGCCTCGAAGGCCCACCTCGGTCTGCCCAATCTCCAGCGTAACCGACGACGCAACCTCAACCGAAAGAGGCACACCCTCGTACATCATCAGCTCGATCGTATCGCCCTCAGCAATGTACTTCAGCGAATCGCCGAGTACCTCTTCTGCGATAGCAAACTGATCAAACGTCTCGGTGTCCATGAAATGGTGCATGTCGCCATCCGGGTACAGATACTGCACTGTCGGCGTGTCGACCTCGGCCTTCGTCAGCTTCTGGTTGCCCTGCAGCTTGCGTTCATAAACATTGCCGCTCTTTACCTGCCGAACCTTCAGCGTGAGAGTCGGGGGAGCCTTCGGAGCCTGACGGTGCTGCCATTCGAGGATCTGGTAAACCTCATCATCGAGGATGATGGTCATATTTCGGCGAATTTCACTTGAAGAAATTGTCATCGCAGTGCCTGGGGTTCCTTTGCTGCATCGTTAGCTAATGGAAGGATGCATCCTGAGATTATGACGGGTGAATCCTGAGCCTGTCGAAGGGCGGCTACTAAATATACGAGAAAAATCGGGTCAAAACTTTATTTTAGCCGCGTGACTCATCACACGAGCCTTATCGTTCTCAAGAACCACCACATCTTCGATACGAACGCCACCCCATCCGGGGATGTAGATACCGGGCTCGATCGTGAACGGCATACCGTTCTCAAGCTTGCCCTTGGCATTCACCCCGACGCCGGGATTCTCGTGGACTTCGAGTCCGAGACCGTGCCCCAGGCTGTGCCCGAAGTCATCCCCGTGCCCCGCCTCGGTGATGATCTTGCGGGCGATGGCGTCGCACTCTTCACCGGTCATACCGGGTCTAACCATGTCGATCGCCGCCAACTGGGCAGTCAGTACGATGTCGTAAACCCGCTTTATCTCGTCATCGGCTTCACCAAGCACCACCGTGCGGGTGAGATCGGAACAGTAGCCCTGATATCTAGAACCGCAGTCAAACACGATCGTCTGCCCCTCGACGAGCTTGCTGTCGCTGGTGGCGTGATGCGGCCGCGCCGCATTGGGACCGATAGCAATGATGGTCTCGAACGAAATCGACTCGGCGCCACGTTCGCGAACGGCCTTTTCAAATATCCATGCGGCCTCTTTTTCGGTCATACCGACCTCAAGCTGAGCCGCCGTCTCCTCGAACGCCTGGTCACCAATATCGATGGCGCGCTGGAGCAGTTCGAGCTCGCCAGCATCCTTGTAGACACGCAAATCTACACCAATGCCCGAAGTAGCTTTCCACTCCGGATCAGCGTCGTATTCCTTGAGCGCCTTCTTGAAACGTTCGAGAGTAGCAACAGTCATATCATCGGCTTCGAAGCCAAGTGTCTTGATCTCGAATTCATTAACGAGTTTAGCGAGCCAATCCGGCTTGCCACCGATCCGGTCGATACGCCATCCAGGAGCCTGTTGTGCCGCCTGCTCGGTGTACCGAAAATCAGTGCAAACAATAGCTTCGTTCTGGGTTACCAGTAGGTACCCAGCGGTGCTCACGAACCCGGAAAAATACCGACGATTCTCACCGTTAGTAACGAATAAGGCGTCGAGATCGTCCTTTGTAAGACGCTCTCGAAGTTTTTGGACACGCGAAGGAAATCGAAAATTGCTCAATACGAGATAACCCAGACAGAAAATAGCCGTTTATCTGGCTAACTGTTGACGACCGATGAAATGTGGTTGAGTGCGTAAATGTACCCCGCCGGACCGAATCCCGCCATCTGCCCAATCGCTTTTGCTGCGAAAACCGACTCCTGCCGGAACTTTTCACGGGCATGAATGTTCGAAAGATGAACCTCGATGAAAGGCACCCCGGAATCGAGCAAGGCATCAAGAATCGAGTAGCCAACTTGCGTCAGCGCGCCGGCGTTGATGATCACGCCGCTCGCACCCGCAGACGACTCCTGGATGAAATCGACGATCGCACCCTCGTGGTTCGACTGGAAGAACTTTGCTTCAACACCAAGCTCAGAAGCTTTAGCGGAAATATTGTCCTGAATCTGGGCAAGAGTTGTGGTGCCGTACATCGAAGCATCCCGCTTACCGAGATTGTTCAAGTTAGGGCCATTTATTACAAGAATCGTTGCAGCCAAAGTTTTTTCTCAAAAGATCAGTTTGTATCCGTTGCCAAAAGCCAGGGGCCAGAGGCACGAAGCCAGAGACCTAAGCGTACTACGTAGCATCACCAGATTTCTTCTTATTCGCCCGCGGGTGCGCACCGAGATAGACCTTTCGGGCCTGTTCGGTCGACACGTGTGTGTAGATCTGCGTAGTCGCCGGGCTACTGTGACCGAGTAGATCCTGTACAACCCGAAGATCGGCACCACCGTCGAGCAGGTGCGTTGCAAAACTGTGCCGCAGCGAGTGCGTGTGAAAATTGGGATCAAGCCCGGCTGCAACCGAGTATTTTTTCACGATCCGCTGAATAGACCTGCTCGAAAGCCGCCCACCGGACTGGTTCATCCACACCGCATCGTCAGATCGACGGCTGGTGAATTTTGGCCTCACATCCTTCAGATAAACATCGATCCAGTAAGCACCCTGCTTCCCGAACAGCGCCACCCGCGGTTTCGATCCCTTGCCGATTACACGAACCTCGTTCGTCCTCAGATCGATATTAGCCAGAACCATGGCGTTCACTTCAGAAACCCGTAGTCCAGATGCGTACAAAAGTTCCAGTAAAGCCCGGTCGCGTATCCCGGCATCCGTCCCGGTATCCGGCTCATCGAGTAATCGATCGATTTCGTGGCTCGAAGCGATAGCCGGAAGTTTTTTCTCTTTTTTGGGACCGGTAACGAGATCTGTCTGATCGATCTCAACCACGCCGGTCATACGCAGAAATCGAAAAAACGACTTCAGCGCAGAGAGTTTTCGAGAAACACTGCTACGGCTGTACCCGCTCGACATCAGCCCCGCTAAATAGCCCCTTAAAAACAAACGATCGACTTTTTCAAAATCGGTTACGTTCTGATCATCAAGATATTCGACGAGCGGAACAAGGTCGTTCACATAGTTGCGAACAGTGTGAACAGCAAGCTGGCGCGTGGTCGCGATATGCTCTGTGAAATCACGGACCGACGTCGACAACTCGACATTTTCCGACTTAAGCAGCGCCACTTCCATCGCCGGCGACGGCAGTCGTTTGATGGTCGTCATACCTGAACCACCTGAACCGCATCGCCTACGCGGCACGCGTGCGCGGCACGCGAATGCGCAAGAAGCGAACTGTGCGAAGCCGTCGAAAAGTTACGGCTAAGCCTTAGCTTTGGACTTCTTAGCAGTGGTCTTCTTCTTCGTGGACTTCTTGCGAGATCCTCGTTTGGCCTCTGCCTCTTCTGCCACCGCCGCTGCTGCCTCAGGGTGCACAATTGCGCACTTCTCCATCGCAGTCTTCCAGGTGATCTCCCAGTTTTCTTTGACCTCACCCGTGGCTCGTTCGCCCGGTCGGGTAGAGATCGAAACTCGGCATTCCGGGAATCTTCCGCACGACAGAAACTTGCCGTAGCGTCCGCTACGAATGACGAGATCATCTCCGCCTTCGCATTTTTCATCACTTTTCTGAACGAGCTTCTTGCGATCAACCCGTTCAGCCTTCTCCATCGTCTCCTCGACCGCTTTTTCAAACGGGCCGAAGAACTCCTTCAGCATCTCCACCCAATCCTGATTGCCCTCGGCGACCAAGTCGAGCTTCGACTCAATCCCCGAAGTGAATCCCATGTCCATGATGTTCGAGAAGTGCTCTGTGAGCAGATCGGAAACAACCGTACCGAGCGGAGTGGGCTTAAATCGTGTCTTTTCACGATCAACGTACTGTCTACGTTCGATTGTGCCGACAATCGACGCGTACGTGCTAGGGCGGCCAATTCCCTGTTCTTCCAAAAATCGAATCAGGTTGGCTTCAGTAAATCGTGGCGGCGGCTGCGTGAACTTTTGATCAGCGTTCACGCTTTGCTTCTTGTGAACATCACCTTCGTTCATGGCGGGCAGCTGTTTGCTGTCCTCGTCCTCGGCATCTTCGTCGCGAGTCTCGATGTAGAGCTTGCGGAAGCCGTCGAACTTGATCACTGATCCCGTGGCGCGCACGGTGTATTCCTTGCCATTGGCAGTAGCAGCGGTGATGTCGATACCCGTGTTGTCGACGATGGCGTCTGACATCTGGCTGGCGATAGTCCGCTTCCAGATCATCGTGTAGAGACGCAGCTGCTCGCTTGAAAGGAACGGTGCTACCTTCTCAGGCGTATTGGCGGCTTCGGTGGGCCGAATGGCCTCGTGAGCTTCCTGCGCCGACTTGCTTCGGGTCTTGTAGGACTTCGGACCAGTCGAATACTCGTTTCCGTAGGTCGACTTGATGAACGTCTGTGCTTCATCGAGTGCGTTCTGCGAAAGGTTGACCGAGTCGGTACGCATATAGGTGATAAGGCCGACGGGATCGGCGCTGCCGAGTTCCATCCCTTCGTAAAGATCCTGTGCGATTTGCATCGTGCGCTGGGCGCTGAAACGGAACGATCGAGCGGCCTGTTGCTGCAACGTGCTCGTGGTAAACGGCGGTTTCGGGCGCTGCTTGGCTTCGCGGCGGGTGATATTTGAAACGGTGTAGGTAGCAGAGTTGAGATCGGTCCTGATCTCCATCGCCAACGTCTCGTTATCGACGACCGGCTTGCCCTTCTGACCGGGAACAGCTGTCAGATTGGCGTTGAATAGGAAGTTGCGATCGCCAGATTCTGTTTCGAGATCGACCGTTATTACCCAGAATTCTTCTGGCTTAAAAGCTTCGATCTCTCGTTCGCGGTCGACGATGATTCGGAGTGCGACAGACTGGACACGACCTGCTGAGAGGCCACGCCGAACCTTGCTCCAGAGAACCGGGCTGAGCTTGTAGCCAACAATTCGGTCCAGAAGCCGACGCGCCTGTTGGGCGTTGACCAGATCCATGTCGATATCACGCGGATTAGCGAACGCTTCTTCAACTGCCGAGTTTGTAATTTCGTGAAATACGACCCGCTTAAGACTGTTCGCCTTATTGAGTTCGGCAGCCTCAACTAGATGCCATGAAATCGCTTCACCCTCGCGATCCGGGTCAGTTGCCAGATAAACGGTATTGGCTTTCTTCGCCGCTTTCTTGATCTCGGTGATCAGCGTTGCGCGGCCTTTTACATTCTCGTAGCTAGGCTCGAAGTTGTTTTCAACGTCGACGCCGAGCGTTCGTTGCGGAAGGTCTCGAACGTGACCCATCGATGCCTTGACGATGTACTTGTCGCCAAGAAAACGGCCTACTGTGCGTGCCTTCGCCGGTGATTCGACGATAACCAGATCGGGAGACGATTTCGCCAACTGTCTTTTACCTCAGGTCCGGAGATCATGTTGAGACCACCGGACGTTCTTTATCCGCGATGAATTGCATCGAGCCAATTTGCCGGGCTGATCCCCGCAATTCCAACATCACCAAAACTGAGCTGACTGCCGCTGCTGTTTCGCCCAGCGCTCTAGTAATGTCATCGACGTGAATCGGACCCTCTGAGTTCTCCAGAAGATCGGCAACGCGTCGCTCGATACTTAAAACATTGTTCGCACGCGCGAGCTTGTCAAGCGCGTTTTTGCCAAACTCGGAACTATTCTCGTCTGAACCTTTGTCGAACGTTTCGACGATTGTTGGTGAATATTCGATATTCAACTCTTCAAGAATGTCATCGGCAACGGTCGTCAATTTTGCACCCTGCTGAATGAGCCAGTTCGTGCCTTTGCTCTTCTCGCTGAGAGCACTTCCAGGCACGGCAAAAACGTCTCGATTTTGTTCGAGAGCCCAGTTCACCGTCAACATAGCTCCACTTTTGAATGCCGCCTCGACAACAAGAACCCCATGACATAGCCCGCTGACAACCCGATTTCGACGCGGGAAATGCTGAGGTAACGCACTAACTCCGGGCGGATATTCAGTAAACAGCGCACCGTTTTCGGCAATTTTCTCGGCCATCGGAATATTTCGCTGGGGATATACGCGGTCAAGCCCAGAACCGAGAACCGCCATTGTGCGACCACCAGCTTCGAGCGCAGCCCTGTGCGCCGCCGTATCGATACCTCTTGCCAGGCCAGATACCACGGTCACCCCGGCCCGAGCGAGGTCGTATGAGATGCGCCTGGTCATCTCCAGCCCGTACGGTGTCGCGTCTCTGGACCCAACGATAGCGATTGCCAGTTCATAGGCCGCAAGCATTTCGCCTTTTACGTAAACAACACTCGGTGCAACTGATGTTTCGGCAAGCTGGGAAGGATATTCGGGGTGGCGCAAATGAAGAGCTGTAATGCCCAAATTATCGAGCCCGCCCATAACCTCGTCGGGCTCATTTTCATTCCGGAACCGCTCTGTCTCACCCGCCACTTTGCGAGGAACACCGGCCGCCACAAGGTCGGAAAGCGACGCACGCCACGCCGTTTCGAAATCTCCGAAACGAGCTTCAATTTTGGCAAACGTGGCGGGTCCCAGTCCAGATACCTGATGAAACGCAACCCAGTACTTTAAGTCATTCATGGGGCGAATAATGGCTTAACTGGATGTCTTAAAGCAAATCGTGATGGCACAGAGCGGCAAATTTGACAGCCTCGAAGCATGCCATTGCGAGGAGTCCGACGACGTGGCAATCGTGCTCATCGGCAATAACGCGACCTGCTGGAATGATCAGTAATTCCGCGGCGTCCGAGATACTGAATCAAGTTCAGCATGACGATATGGACGTTCTGCCCGGCCTCCCACCTTACGGGAGGGACTGAGGGCGGCCAGATTGCAGCGGGCGACAAGTCGTTCGACGACGCCAGAGCAAAACGAGATTGCAGCGGTCGACAAGTCGTTCGACGACGCCAGAGCAAAACGAGATTGCAGCGGTCGACAAGTCGTTCGACGACGCCAGAGCTAAACGCCGCGCTCTGGCGGAGAGGACAGGATTCGAACCTGCGGTGAGCTTGCACCCACACACGCTTTCCAAGCGTGCCCATTAAACCGCTCTGGCACCTCTCCGCGGTAGCGTCGACAACCGGTTGAACAGGTGTCCTGCGCTTATCGGTGTTGAAAGGCGGCGAACCAACCCCGATAGGTATATGGCGGAGAGAGCGGGATTCGAACCCGCGATACGCGGATGCGTATACCGGTTTTCGAGACCGGCGCCTTCAGCCACTCAGCCATCTCTCCGAACTCATCAACTATAACAATCTAACCGCTCGTTTCGGTTGCTAAATTCAAAGGAATCTAACAAATTTGTGCGCACGTATTCACAACTACTCGTAGTTGAAGATATTGACGCACGCGAAACCAAAACCCTACGATTTATTGAGTTGTCGACTAATATCAAATGCGATCCTCGACGACTCCAGCGCCAACGGACCTTTGTTACTCGATACCCAAAATGATTCATAAAAGTGGTCGGTAGATGACCATTGCAGGAATAATTCTCGCAGCCGGTAAAGGCACGCGAATGCGGTCGGCTCTGCCCAAATCGCTCCACAAAGTAGCTGGAGTAACACTCGTAGGGCACGCCGTACGGATCATGCGAGCCGCTGGAATCGACGATATCAATGTCGTCGCCTCAGAGGAGCTTGCCAACTCAGTCGAGCTCAAACAAGCACTGCTACCGCGAGTAAGCATTTCAATTCAAACCGAGCAGCTAGGCACCGCAGACGCCCTGGCAGCCGCGCGATCTGCAGTTGCCAGTGCCGACACAATCGTTGTTGCCCCGAACGACATGATTCTCGTGACCGACGAAATCGTCCGCCACATGATCGAATCTCACAACAACTCCGGGTCTCTCGCAACACTGCTTGGAGCGATCGTCGACGACGCATCGGGTCTCGGCAGGGTCAAACTCAACGCCGCAGGCCAGCCGACAGCGGTTCTCGAAGAACACGAAGCCAACGACGAGCTGCTCCAGAGCAACCTGATCAACACCGCCTGGTACTGCTTCGACAATAATTGGGTGTGGGATGTACTGGAAGGTATTCAACCCGCCGACACCGGCGAGGTCTACCTGCCCAGAGTCATCGGAATCGCAGCAAAAGCCGGACGTTCAACAATCGTTATATCTGACAATCCGGATACAGGCCTTGGTCTCAACGATCGAATTCAACTATCCAACGTCGAGCGCATCACGCGTCAGCGGATCAACGAAGCGCATATGCGAAGCGGCGTTACTCTTCAAGACCCCGCTACTACTTATATCGATATCGACGTTGAAATCGGCGCTGACACAATAATTGGCGCAGGTACTCACATCGGCACTAAGTCGTCGATTGGAATGAACGTAACCATAGGACCGAACACCCGGATCACGGCCAGTCGAATCGCTGATAACGCGACCGTCGATGGAGCACGAGTGATAGATTCAGTTGTCGGCGAAGGGGCAACAGTCGGCACTAACTCGCTGCTGCGTGGCGGTACGGAACTCATGCTCGGCTCCAGAATCGGGAACCTCGCCGAAATCAAGAATTCAACGATCGGCACAGGCTCGCAGGTATCGCACTTCAGCTACGTAGGCGATGCCAGGATTGGCGAAAATGTGAATATCGGCGCAGGCACAATCACCTGCAACTACGATGGGATCGAGAAGCACCCAACGGTCATAGAAGACGATGCACAGATCGGCTCGAGCACCATGCTGATCGCTCCCGTTACCATCGGCAAGGCGGCAAGAACCGGGGCCGGATCGGTGGTAAGAACCGATGTAGTGGCGGGAGACACAGTTGCCGGAGTACCCGCTAAATCGATAAAATCTAAGTGATCGCACTATGTCCCGGGATATTCATGGGACAGGAATCAACAAGGAATGACTGAAAATACTGAAGACCCCGATAGTACGGGGCAACCTCCGGATACAAACCAGCAGAGACAACCTCTCTCACCGGAAACAGGTTGGGGAACTCGATGGGCAAACCCGGTTGGGCGACCCAAAGTCCCGGTTTGGTTTGAGGTGAGATCTTAGATGTCACCTGATCCTATGTCACTGCTGGCACTAATTATCTCAGCAGCCGTGTTCTTCCTCACCGCGCTGGCGATTTCATCGCTGGGTACGCGCGTCAACCCGTTGCCGTCGGCAATTCGAAACCCGAACACAAACGGAAATGGGAACAGGAACGACGACTCGGAGCATGATCACGACCACGGATTCTCTGGTCGACTCAGCGCCGAAGCAAGCCTCATAGGTAGAAGCCTTCAGGCTGCCTCGTTAATGGCATCGGCACTCGCCGTATTTGCCTTATTCGAATCCAATTCAGAAGCCGCCCGCTCGGGCTACGCAGTCGCTCTGAGTGGCGTGATAACGGCTGCCGGAGCCATCGTGGTGCAACTAATCGCTTCGGGGTTATCCGGGTACCAACGGAACTGGGGTCGAACAATCAGCAAGCCAACCGGAACCTTGCTGCGTTGGACCAGTATCACCCCGGGTATATCGCATATTGTCGACTTTTCTCTATCTCGCGGAAGAGGTGATGACGCACTGGGCGAAGACGTTTCTGCGGCACTCCAAGAGAGCCTTGATTTTCTCGAAGAATCGGTTATCCCAGCCGATCAGAACGAGTTGAGGATGATCCGCGGAATTTTGCGCATGGACACCGTGAAGGTGCGCGAGATCATGGTTCCCCGCGTCGATATGAATACAGCATCTGCCACGGCCAGTATCGGAGCGGTTGCGGATCTGATGTCAGTGGGCGGTCACAGCAAAATTCCAGTGTACAAAGGCACCGTCGACACGATAGTCGGCGTGATATTTGCCCGAGACGTACTAACGGCCCTAGACAACGATCAAGATCCTGATAGCCCTGTCGAACCTCTCGCTCGCCCTGCACTGCGTGTGCCGGAGTCGCAGAGCCTGGAACGACTGCTCAGGCAGCTTCAGGAGCGCCGAACGGGAATGGCAATAGTCGTCGATGAATACGGTGGGGTATCTGGGCTGGTAACTGTCACAGACCTGATCGAAGAGATCGTGGGTGAACTCGTTGACGAGTTCGACGTGGACGGCCCCGAGGTTGAAGCAATCGGCTCTAACGAGATGTTTGCCGATGCTGGAGCCTCGATCGACATCATGAATCAAACTCTGGGCAGTTCAATCGTTGCCGATGGATTCGATACCGTCGGTGGCCTGGTCTTCCGCGAACTGGGGAAGATGCCGTCACCGGGAGACACCGTTTCGGTTGAAGGCGTAAAAATCACGGTGCAATCGGTGATCGGGCGAAGAATCCGCCGAGTGAAGATCGAGCACTTCGAGTTGGAACCGTCCGACGCCGATTAGGTAACCACCCGGTTTAGCCGACTAGCACTCCAGGGTTCTAGATCCTTACGAAAGCTCGTACACGGCCACTGGCATGCCTTCAATCCCTTCAATCCCTTCGGGGAACGTGCGTACCAGTGCCCATCCGTACGCCTCGTAAAAGCGCCTTGCATCAGAATTGGCAGCAATCGCCCCAAGCTCGACGCGCTCAAACCCTTGTTCACTGATGAACTCGAGAGCGCTCCTCATTAGCAGCCCGCCAATTCCACTGCCTGTTATATGAGGCTCAACATGCATGCCGATGAGCTGGGCATCGTATTCCGGAGACTCAACCGGCGACGCATGTACAGAACCCACTACTGCGCCGTCGAGCAACGCCACGATTGTCGTATCCGCGGGCGTGCTGTTTGAAAGGATGTCGTGCCACAGGACCCTGTACTCATCGAGTCGCCTTGAATTCACCCATTCGTCAGCTGCATACGATGCGAACGAAATGGTGTGGCTTCGATACAAAAGGTGGGCTATCGACTCGTGGTCGTCGAGGGTCGCAGACCTGATCACAGGCGATGATGCTGGCATGAAATTACTTAGCAGCCCTGGATTTTGGCGTACTGGGCTTCGTAGCATTGGCATTGTGAGTACGGCCGATTGTGACTATAGCCGGAAAAATACAGGTTAAAAAAAGACACCCCGGAAAACCCGGGGTGTCTAAAGAATCAATTGATTCAGGCGTTAGCCAGCGACCTTGTCGACGACCATGAATGCAGAAGCACCACGGTTGCCTTCGTCACCTGTCGCCGTGATGGTGAAAATACCACCAGCGGAGAAGCCATCGCCAGCTTCAATATCAGCCGTAACGGTGAAAGCACCATTCCTGTTTGCAACAGCGTCAGCCAGAAGGAAGTCGGAACCCCCAACCATGGCGGATATGGAAATGCTTTCGTTAGCTGCGAATCCACCACCAATAACGGTGATAGATGCTGACCCAGCCGTAATCTCAGCTGCGCCCGTTGAAGGACCGCTTGCGTCGAAGACAACTATTCCAGCAATCTGAGTTGTGCCATCAGAACCATCGGAACCGTCAGAACCGTCAGAACCGTCAGAACCGTCAGAACCGGTTGCACCTCTGGGACCGGCAGCGCCAGCGTCACCATCTTCACCGTCGGCGCCAGCTGCGCCAGCTGCTCCCGAAGAACCGGGTGAGCCCCTTGAGCCGTCGTCACCGTCGGCACCGTCGGCACCGTCGGCACCGTCGTCACCGTCGTCACCGTTGGCACCGTCGGCACCGTCGGCACCAGCTGGACCAGCTGAGCCAACAGAACCAACGGGTCCAGCCTGACCCTGATCACCCTGACATGCAATTGCAGCCATGAGGGCGAACATCGTACCAATCAAAAGGAAAGCCTTTAGCTTTCCGCGGAGCAGTCCTGTCATTGGGCCCCGTCCTCCAGTCTTAATATTTGAATACCGTGCGCACTACAGCAGCTAAACTCATCCCGAATTCACGCACAATGAGCATAACTCGTACGCATTACGCGCGAATTACTGCCGCGAAAAGTGGCATACCGTAGGTAATGTTATTCAGGCGATTTCTCTACTGTCAAGCAATTCAGCCTGAGCTTATGAGGCGTTTTGTTGCTAAGCCGGTTCAGCATAAAGGTATATAACCGTTTCCGGATAAGCGTTTCGCCACTTCTAAAATCACTCAATACAGTCTAGCCGCTCTGGGGCAATTGTGTGTTGATCTGACTTCCTTCCGTGATATCCTTCCTAAGTTGTGAAACAACAAGAACGAATAAAAAGAAACTAGAAAAGTACAAATCACAGAATCCTACTTATTTGGATTCCCGGAAATAGCTACGAAATAGCTACCGGGTATTTGCAACTCGGAGAGCACCCAACTTGGATCAGTCAGAACGAAGCGCGGTAATAGAGAAATACAGAACACACGAAGGCGACAGTGGTTCGTCAGAGGTTCAGATCGCGCTACTGACGGCTCGGATTACCGAGCTTACGGAACACCTACGCGAGCATAAGCACGACCACAGCAGCCGACGCGGCTTGCTGAAAATGGTCGGTCAGCGCCGCCGTCTTCTTAACTACCTTAATAGCGAAGACGTTAATCGATACCGTGAGATCGTAAGCAAGCTCGGTCTCCGTAAATAAACAACCGCCCTTGATAAGGAGAGCGGTTCGATTGGTCGGTAACTACTGGATCAACAAATGCCCCAGTTAAAGGGTAAATTCGGATAGTTAAATGTCCCTAGCCGACCAAGCGCACAGGTGCCAAATTCAACTCACAACCGTCGGCACCGGGCATCCGCCCCTGTGAAACACGTACGCGGAACAATAGAAACAGAATAGAAAATGATTAATAAATTCCAGATGGAAATCGGCGGCCGAGTCCTTGAGTTTGAACACGGCAAAGTTGCCGCTCAGGCCGGTGGCGCCATAACGGTTCAGTACGGCGACACCATGTTGCTGGCAACCGCAACAGCCTCAAAGAAGCCTCGCCCGGGCGCGGACTTCCTTCCCATGACAGTCGATGTAGCCGAGAAGGCATATGCAGCAGGGAAACTCCCAGGTGGGTTCTTCAAACGTGAAGGCCGACCGGCTACCGACGCTATCTTGGCTGCACGGATGATCGACCGACCAATCCGACCACTGTTCTCGAAGACGATTCATAACGAGATACAGATCATCGTTACGATTCTCTCGAGCGACGGCGTAAACCCTTACCCGGCAATCGGAATCATCGGTGCATCCATTGCACTGTCAATCTCAGACATCGCATTCAACGATCCCATAGGCGCGTGCGTCATTGGACTCGTTGAGGGCGAACTCGTTGTGAACCCCACATACGAAGAACTGCTGACGAGCGACCTCGAACTGCTGGTAGCCGGTACCGGTGAAGCAACAATGATGGTCGAATCCGGAGGAAACTTCGTTTCCGAAGCGGTTCTACTCGATGCACTCGAGCTTGCCCAAGAGGTAAACGGTGCGATCGTCGAGCAGATCGACGAGATCGTTGCCAAAGTCGGTAAGGAGAAGTGGGAAGCACCTGAAGTTTCCGACGAAGAGAAAGCCGCCGAAAAAGCAACCCGAGACCTTGTTGGGGAAGAGTTCCTGAAAGCACTCAAATCCCCCGGGGATAAGGCAACGCGACAGGGCCGCATGGACGAAGTTATGGACGGGACGATCGAGAAGCTCTCGGTTGATCACGATGCCGGCCATGTGAAATCAGCTCTATATGCCCTCGAGACCGAAGCTGTTCGAAGCACAATTCTCGAAGATGGCTCCCGACCCGATGGTCGTAAGCTGGACGAACTTCGTGCTCTAGACTCCGAGGTCGGATACCTGCCCCGTGTTCACGGTTCAGGAATATTCACTCGCGGCGAAACCCAGATCATGGGCGTTCTAACCCTTGCATCTGCCGGCGAGCGCCAGCGATTGGACACTTACGGTCCCGAAACTGAAAAGCACTTCATCCACCACTACAACTTCCCTCCTTACTCGGTAGGTGAAGCTGGTCGATTCGGATTCACCGGTCGACGAGAGGTTGGTCACGGTGCGCTGGCAGAAAGAGCACTCAAGCCCGTTGTTCCGAGCCAGGCAGATTTCCCCTACACCATTCGACTCGTCTCAGAGGCACTCGCTTCGAACGGTTCGACATCGATGGCCTCCGTCTGCGCCGGATCACTGGCGATGATGGACGGTGGTGTGCCGA